>Ga0207718_100069_pt1 | contig 126562 bp, 125 predicted proteins | sample A23M2SouthBayCA_FD_187749 | JGI IMG/M metagenome (GOLD analysis project Ga0207718, IMG submission 187749) | Aerobic enrichment media microbial communities from Eden Landing Ponds, California, USA - A23 M2 (SPAdes) | ecosystem: Environmental > Aquatic > Marine > Unclassified | place: Emeryville...
CCAGCGGCGCGCGGATGCGACGCTCGAAGCGCCCGCCAGCGGCGCGCGGATGCGACGCTCGAAGCGCCCGCCAGCGGCGCGCAGATGCGACGCTCCAAACGCCCGCCGGCGACTCGCGGCCCGCTCGGCGTCGGCTCACGGTCCGCTCACGACGAACTCGCGAATCCGTCACCGTCGGGCTCGCGACCGCTCGATACAGAAAGGGCGTCGCCCGCAGTCGGTCCTCGTCGGTCAGTCGTCGGCCGGCGTCGGCGGTTCGACCTCGTCGCGTTCGGCCTCCGCCGATTCCTCCTCGCCGCGCTCGATCAGGTCGGCCTCGAGCTCCGTCCGGGTGACCTCCTGCCACACGGAACTCGGGTCGTGGTAAAGGCACATGGTAGCTCCTCTCATGGAGAGCATCGCGCCCCGACATTATAACGATTGTGCCTTCCCCCGGACGACGTCGAATCCAGGTGGACGGAGCGCCCCCGGTCAGTCCCGGAAGAAGGCCTCGTCCTCGAACGGTTCGTCCTCGCCCTCCACGGCGAGGACGTCCAGCGCCGTCACGGTCGCGCCGACGCCGAGTAGACCCGCGAGGCTCGGTTCGGTGCGGCCCTCGTCGCCGGAGACGAGTTCCTTGACGTAGAGGCCGCCGGCGCCGTGGACCTCGACGGTCGCGTGGCGCGGGTCCTCCAGTTCGCCGGTCGCCTCGTACACCTCTCGGGTCCGCGTGAGGGCGGCCCGACGGTGGTCGACGCGATGGGGGGTGTACTGCTCGACGGTCGCCCCCGCGAGTTCGTCGAGGGCGTCGGCCAGCGCCTCGCCCGTCACGTCGGCGTCGAACTCGACCGCGGCGCGGTAGCGCTTCGAGGCGTCGAGTTCCTTCACGCGCTCGACCATCCGGTGGGTGGCGAGCCGGAGCCCCTCGACCTCGACCCGGCCCTCGGCGTAGGCGTTGACGTCGCCCTCCAGGCGCTCGACGTCGACGTTCCGCCGGCGGGGCTCTTTCACCTCGATCACGAACGGCCGGCCGGTGCCCAGCATCAGGGCGTCGACGTCCTCGCGGCCGGCGCCGTGGAAGAGCGCCTCGGTGCCGTCCATCACGTCGCACACCACGGGGGCGGTCAGTCCCTCGACGCTCGTCGGGTAGAAGTACCCCTCGCCGTCGCAGTGGTCGCAGGGCTGGCTCCCCTGATACCCCGACCCGTGGCACTCGCGGCAGGGCCACTCCGTCTGGGGGATGTCCCGCTCCAGTTTGCGGTAGCGACCGTAGACGAACGCGGAGTTGACGGTCGCCTCGACGCGGTCGGCCGCCAGGTCCAGCAGGAACTGCACGTCCGGGCGCTCGAAGTCGACGGTCGTGTCCGTGAGGCGGCCGACGCGCTTGCCGACCTCGCGGTTGAACTCGGATTTGAACTGCTCGCCGGCGTCGGCGGGAAGGTCGGCCTCCTCCCGCAGGAACGCCTCGTTCTCCTCGATCAGCGGCGGCGTCCGCGTCCCGACCTGGTAGGTGTCGAACTCCACGTCCTCGACGGCCTCGGCGCAGCGCTCGGCCCAGGCGTCGAACTCCCCCACGAGGCCCTCGCACACCCAGCACGCGTCGACGTCGACGGCCTCGACGTCCTCGTCGACGTCGAGGGCGCGGGCGACCCGGAGCGAGCGGCCCCGCTCGGCGTTCGTGAGGCCGTAGCTCCGGTCGGCGAACACCCGCCCGAGACAGGCGTCACAGAGCGGCCCGGCGGCGACGAGGGCGTCCACGTCGTCGAGGATGGTCATACCCTCCCCTGGACCGGCGACGGCTAACTGTCTTGCCTTTCAGCGCGGGCCACCCGTGCCGTCTCGGCGCTCCGCCGGGGGAGGGCGTCCCGGCCTCAGAGCAGGCCGAGTTGCCCCACGAGCCACCAGGCCGCGAGTGTGGTGCCCGCCGCGACCGCGAGCAGACCGACGAAGAGGACGGCGGCGACCGCGAGGACGAACCGGCGGTCGGCGCTGCGGGCGCCGGGGTCGACGCCGCCGGCGCGGGTCCGGGCGTCGAGCAGGCGGACGTTCCGGGCGTTGGCCTTCCAGACGGCGTCGAAGGCGTCGCCGACCAGCGGGAGCGACCCCACCGTCGCGTCGAGCAGGAGGGTGATGGTCATCCGCGCGAGCGTCTCGCGGGGCACCCCGAGCGCGGCGGCCTCGGCGACGACGTACGCCGAGAGCGCGGTCGTCGGGGCGTCGCCGACGACGGGCAGGAGGCCCAGCAACGGGTCGAGGCCGATCCGGTAGTTCGTCCCCGGGATCGGTACGAGGTCGTCGAGGTAGTAGCTCAGGCGGTGGAGACGGTCGAGCACGGCCGTCGGGTCGTCGCCGAGGAGGCCGCGGGCGTCTCGCCGCGAGAGTTCGTCGCCGAGGTCGCGGAGGCGCTCGTCGGACGCCGGGGGCGACCTGCGGGGCGCGTCGGAGGTGGCGGGCGCGTCGGGGCCGGCGGGCGCGTCGGCATCGGCGGCCGCGGACTCCGCGTACTCGACGTCGACGGCGACCGCGTCCTCGGGGTGCGAGTCCGACACGAGCGCCCGTTGACCGCCGAGGCGTATAACGTCGCTGCCGGCGTGCGCGAGACGCCACGGTGCGAGGACGCGAGACGCGCGCCACGGTGCCAATGGGTGACGACGCGACGGCGGCCGGTCACTCCACCGTCGCCTCCAGGACGCCGAATCCGTCCTCCAGCAGCCGTTCGATCCGATCCGGCGGTCGGTCGCCGCCGTCGGGCGAGAGCGATCGATCGCCCGACGTCGAGGGGTCCGCCGCCGTCGAGGGGGCGGCCGCGGGCGAGCGGTCGGGTGGAGTCGAGTCGGCGTCCGGCGGGTCCAGCGCGAGGACCGCCTCGGCCTCGACCCGGAGGTCGTTCAGCGTCGGCCGGACGCCGGTGACGTCCAGCGCTTCGACGGCGGCGACGCCGTCGACGGCCGCGAGGCGGGCGGTCGCGCCCTCGTGTAAGTCGCCGGTGGCGTCGCGCGTGACGGCGACGAGGACCGAGGCGCAGACGGTCGCTGCGGGGTGGTCGAGTTCCATGAGGCTCCCGGCGCGACTCGAACGCGCGTCGTCCCGGCGAGCGCGACGCGGACGCGGGGACGACTGCCCGGAACACACGGGAGTCACCCCACGACGACGGAGAACAGGACCGCGGCGAACCGCATCCGGTCGGGCGTCGCCGCCCGCGACCCCGCCCCGTCGTCGGGGGTCAGTTGTCGATGGACCGGATGCGGCCTGCGATGCCGACCGGCCCGCCTGCTGCTGCTCGCGCTACGGCGCGTGCGAGCGTGGAGCGGCGGACGGTCGGTCGCATGTTCGACGACGTGTACTTGCGCGACCGACTCAATAAGTGTTGTCGGGGTGTGCGAACGGTTGGCACTGTCCGCGACGCGCCGACTGCGGGCGCGAGGGACGTCGCGGGCGGCGGTCGGGCGTCAGTTACCGACGGCGGTCGGCCGTCAGTTGCCGACGGCGGTCGCGCGCTCGACGACGTCCTCGCCGTACAGCTCGGCCAGTTCCTCGTGCTGGTCCGGGCGGTGCTCGTAGACGTCCTGGAAAAGCGCGACGGGGGTCATGGCCGCCTGGTAGGTCGCCTCGTCCCACATGCGGTCGTTCTCGACGTCGACCTCGACGCCGTCGATGCGCAGCGTCGCCGAGCGGGTCATGGCGATGGCGCCCCTGCCGGCCTCCTTGGCCGCCTCGAACTCCTCCATGGAGTCGACGATGTCGTCCAGGCTCGGGACGTAGCTCGTGCGGTCGAGCAGTTCCTCGCGCAGTTCGTCCCCGTCGAGTTCGCGCTCCTCGCCGTCGGCGGTGAGGACGTAGCCGTCGCCGGTCTCTGACAGGGAGAGGCGGTCGCCGTCGTAGACCTGGGCGCCGTCCGTCGCGTCGAGTTCGACCTCGCGGCCGCCGACGTCGAGCAGCCAGCGGCCGGTCTGGGGCGGCAGGGGGGCCTTGTTGGCCTCGACGACCTGGCCGGGCGTGAGCGACCAGATGCCGAGCATCCCCTTCGCCTGGTTTTCGGTCATGCGCTCACGGTACCCCTCGACGTCGCGGATGTCGTCGTAGGGGCCGTCGACGGCGATGCAGCCGGCGGCGCTCGCCCCGCGTGAGGTGTTGTGCCGGAGTTCCGGCCACGGCGGAAGTTCGCCGGTGGGCGTCATCGCGCGCATGTCCTTCGTGTAGTCGACCTCGCCGTCGACGAGGAGGAACAGGCGTTCGAGGTTGTTCGAGGGCCTGCCCATCTCCTCGCGGAGGTCGCCCATCGCCAGTTCGGCGGCTCCGCTCTCGACGATGACGGACATGGCGAGGCTCCCCTCCTCCAGGCCGTTCTCCGTCTCGACGAGGGTGATGGCCTCGTCGGCCTTCTTCCAGTCGTCGACGTCGCCGACCTCGGGGACGACGAAGCCGTCGATGTGGTCGGCGGCGCCGCCCTCGGGGTCGGTGATCGTGAGCATCTGCTGGAGCCCCCGATACCGGGTGGCGGGACTGTCGCGGTGCCAGACGACGCGCGGGTGGATCTCGCCGGGGAAGTCGGCGCCGTGTTCGGCGACGACCCTGACGATGTTCTCGGCGCCCTCCGTGCGCATCGACGGGGCGGTGGCGTCCTCGTTGTCGGGCACCCAGACGTCCGGAGCCTGCATCCCGCGCAGGCCCGCGGCCCCCTTCAGCATCTTCGCGCTGTCCGCTTCCCCCTCGACCGCCGTCGGCGAGGTGAAGAAGGTCCGGACGAACCGTCTGTCGTGTCTTCGGTCCATGGTGTGTCGTGTGTCGTGGTCGAGTAAATAGGTGTGGTAGCGTGTGGCAACCGAGCGATCGGCCGGGAGGCCGGTCGCGGCTCAGTCGTCGTCGTTCGACTGGAGCGGTTCGGGCTGGTCCTCGCTGAACCCCTCGCTCGACTCGATGCGCCGGCGGGCCTCCGGGTCGAACTTCGTCTCGATGTCCTGGAACCGCGAGACGAAGGAGAGTTCGTGGTGGGACTCGGTCTCGTGGCCGAGGTACCGCTCTTCGAGGTCGAACTGGGCCTGCTCGTCGCTCTCGGCCAGGCGTTCGAAGTCCTCGTAGACGCTGTGGGCGCCGGAGTGCAGGCCGAAGAGGGTGATGAAGATGTACCTGTAGCCGAGTTCGCCCAGTTCCTGGAACGTCAGCGGGTCGTCCTCCTCGGACCAGGCGAAGGAAGAGGAGTAGTTGAACGCCAGGTCGAGGTCGGGGTGGGTCTCGTGGATGTTCTCGGCGTACTGGACGGCGTCCTCGCGGCTCGGGGCGGGCATCTCCGGCCAGACCAGGTCGACGCCGGCGTCGGCGTAGATGCGGCCGCGTTCGAGGTGCTCCTCCCAGTCGCCGTTGGCCGAGCCGTAGGCGTCGGTTCGGGCGATGATGACCGTGTCCTCAGACTGCCTGGCGTCGACGGCGGCCTCGAAGCGCGAGCGGGCCGTCTCCCGGTCGACGATCTGCTTGCCGGCGATGTGGCCACAGCGCTTGGGCGAGGTCTGGTCCTCGATGTGGATGGCGGCGACGCCGGCCTTCTCGTACTCGCGGACGGCCCGGCGGACGTTGTGGACCCCGCCGTAGCCCGTGTCGCAGTCGGCGATCACCGGCAGGGTGGTCGCCTCCGAGATTCTCTTCGCGTTTTCGACCATCTCGGTCATCGTCACCATCTCCAGGTCGGGGAAGCCGAACTGGCCGAGGACGGTCGAGTACCCGGACATGTAGGCGGCGTCGAGGCCGGCCATCTCCGCGAGGCGGGCGTCGAGCGCGTGGTAGATGCCCGGCGCGAAGGTGAACGTCTGCTCGTCGAGCAGGCGCCGGAACTCCCGGCCGGCGGGGTTGTCGACGTCGCGGACGTAGGGATCGGAGGGAACGTCGAGGGGCATCTCATCGCCCCCCCGTCGGGAACCGCGAGTCGACGATCGTCGCGCCGGTCGTCCCGCCGTCGGTGCTCGGGGTCGACCCGCCCGCGGACGACTGCTCCCTCGGGCGCGTCCGGTCGGTCGGCAGTCGTCGCTCGATGCGGTCGAGACGGGTTTGCAGGTCGCGGAGTTCCATGTAGAGATCGGTGGTGGTCGGCGAGGCGGCAGTCCCCATCTCGCGGAGGTCGGGGACCAGCGGCGCGTCGCGTTCGGCCTCGGTCGGGGGTCGGTTGGAAGCGATCGAGTCGGTCGTGCGGTCGGTGTCGTCAGTGGTCGTCATGTCGGTGGTGTCGGTGGCTGTCGTCGCAAACGCGGTCGTCGGGGGCGGTCCGGTCGGAAACGGCTCGGTCCTGCTCCGTGTACGTGTTTCATCGGTGTCGCCTCGCTCCGGGATGCTCGTGACACCCCATTAAAGTTTATGATTGATAATGATAATATTCTTTAATCATTTACCTATATGCAAACAGATCAAAGGTGTATAAATGTGTGTCATTGTCTGTCATGACGGCCGGCGGGGCGGTCGCGTCGATCGATGTCGGGGTCCTTAATCCGCTCGCGGCCCGACGGGAACGCGATGACCGCCGCCATCGAGACGCGGGACCTCCGCAAGCGGTACGGCGACGTTCGAGCCCTCGACGGCGTCGACCTCACGGTGCCCGAGGGCTCCTTCTTCGGCCTCCTGGGACCGAACGGCGCGGGCAAGACCACGTTCATCAACGTGCTCGTCGGCCTCGTTCGGAAGTCGGGCGGCGAGGCCCGGGTGTTCGGCCACGACGTCGAGGCCGACTACCGGCGGGCGCGCGACTGCATCGGCCTCGCACCCCAGGAGTTCAACGTCGACCGCTTTTTCCCGATCCGGGAGGTGCTCGAACACAAGGCGGGCTACCACGGCGTCCCCCGGGACGTCGCCCGCGACCGGGCCGAGGACGCGCTCAAGCGCGTCGGCATCTGGGACAAGCGCGACACCCGCTTCGACTGGCTCTCCGGCGGCATGAAGCGGCGGTTCATGCTCGCACGGGCGCTCGTGACCGACCCCGACCTGCTGATCCTCGACGAGCCGACCGCGGGCGTCGACGTCCAGCTCCGGCGCTCGCTCTGGGAGACCATCGTCGACCTGAACGAGTCCGGGACGACGATCCTGCTCACCACTCACTACATCGAGGAGGCCGAGCGCCTCTGCGACGAGGTCGCCATCCTCGACGGCGGCCGGGTGGTCGAGGTCGCCAGCCCCGAGGACCTGATCGGGCGCGGCACCGACCGCATCACGGTGACGCTCCGGGAGCCGCCGGCGACGACGCCCGACCTGGACCTCCGCTCCACCGCCGTGGAGTCGGTCGACCTGGAGGGCGACCGCCTCGTCGTCGCCGCCCGGGAGGGCGGGCTCGTCGCCCCCGACCTGGTCCGGGCGCTCGACCGGGCCGGCCACGGGATCGTCGACCTCGACATCTCGCGGCCCTCGCTGGAGGAGGTGTTCGTCTCGATGACGAACGCCGGCGGCGAGACGACCCGGCCCGACGAGAGCGAAACGAGCGAGGACGGTCGGGGGAACGAGACCGACCGCGACGCCGCGTCGGTCACGGCCGGGGAGGGGTCGCCGTGATCGGGACGGTCGCGGGGGCGCTCGCCCGCGCCCTGCCGACGGGGTTCCGGACGCTCACCCGCCGGGAGATCCAGCGGTTCCTCCGGCGGCCGAAGAACACCTTCGTCCCGCCGTTCATCACGAACGTGCTGTACTTCTCGGTGTTCGGGGTGATCCTCGGCGAGCGCATCAGCACCGTCAACGGCGTCCCCTACATCCTCTTTATCCTCCCGGGGCTGGTCGTGCTCGGCGCCATCTCCAACGCCTTCGAGAACGCCTCCTTCACGGTGTTCCACGGGCGGTGGAACCGCTACATCGAGGAGCCGCTCACCTCGCCGATGTCCCACGCGACGATGGTCGGGGCGTACGTCGTCGCGGGCGCGGTTCGGGGCCTGCTCGTGGGCGCGCTCGTGGCCGCCGTCGGCGCCGCCTTCACGCCCGTCGGCCTCGTCCGACCGGTCTTCCTCCTGGCCTTCGCCCTGGTGATCACGGTGCTGTTCGCGGCCATCGGCCTCCTGGGCGGGCTCTGGGCCGACGACTGGGACGACCTGACGATGATGAACCAGTTCATCGTCCGCCCGCTAGTGTTCTTCGGCGGCGTGTTCTACTCGCTGAACGACCTCCCGCCGCTCGTCCGGGACGTCTCCCTGCTGAACCCGATGGTCTACATGGTCAACGGGGTCCGGTACGGCTTCCTCGGCCAGGCCGAGGTCGACCCGGCGCTCTCGCTGGCGGTACTCACGGCGTTCGCCGCCGCCGTCGTCGGCCTCGACGTGGCGCTCGTCCGGCGCGGCTACGGGCTGACCGACTGATCCGTTCTCGCGTCCGGCACCGGACCCACCGGCTGCCGGGCCACATGTTGCCAGATTACGCACGCGTTACTGGGCCGTACACACGTAACTGGTCCGTGCACACGTTGCCGGGTCGTCCCCGTGGGTGAAACGGCTCTCTGACATATCCTGGCCGTTATATCATACGTAGCGATAGTCACGTACGCAGATATGGATACGAGAGGTTCTTCCGCGATCGGCGGCCGCACGGTCACCGTGTTCGTCGTCGTCGCGGCCGTCCTCGTCAGCGCGGTCCTCGCACCCGTCGTGTGGGAGCGGACCAGCGGCCCCGACGACGCGGTCGCCGTGGTCTCCATCGACGGCTACGTCTCCTCCAGTTCGGTCGACGCCTGGGAGGAGGATCTGAAGCAGGTCCGTCAGAACGAGACGGTGAAGGCAGTTGTACTGAAAGTGGACAGTCCCGGCGGGTCGGCCGCCGCGAGCGAACGGCTCTACATGGCGGTCCAGCGAACGGCCGAGGAGATGCCGGTCGTGGCGAGCGTCCAGTCGACCGGCGCCTCCGGCGCCTACTACGCGATGCTCCCGGCCGAGCGCATCTACGCGATGCCCTCCTCGTTCGTCGGCTCGGTCGGCGTGCGCGGCTCGACGCCCGCGCCGCCGATCGGCTCCGAGATCCGAACCGGCCCCGACAAGGCGTCGGGGACCCTCGATCAGCGCCGCGCGCAGATCGAGACGCTCCGGCGGATGTTCGTCGGGAGCGTGATGAAGTGGCGCGGCGACCGGCTGAACATCTCCCGCGAGGAGGTGTCCCACGCCAAGGTGTACGTCGGCCCGACGGCCGTCCGTAACGGGATGGCCGACCGGATCGGCACGCTCCCCGAGGCGACGCAGTACGCCGCCGACCGGGCCGGCCTCGACTCCTACGCCGTCGTCGAGAAGGAACCGCCGAGCCGCATGGGAATCATCCTCCTGAGTTCCGAGAGCGGCGAACCGGTCGTGATCAAGGAGAGCCCCGTCGGCTACGACGGCGTCGACGCGCCGACGGCGCTGATGGTGTACGGCGAGGTCAGGTACGAAGACGAGGTGATCAGCAATGCCAGCGCGTGAGGTACTCAGGCAGGTCGGACTGTTCGTGGTGATCGTCGCGGTCGTCGTCGGCGGGACGGCGGTCGCCGGGACGGTCGGCTTCTCCGGGGACGCCCCGTCGCCGCCCGAGATCCAGAACGAGCAGTTCCGGCCGTCGAACGCCCTCCCCCCGACCGACGCCGAGAGCGGGACCGTCACGATGGACGCGACCGGCGAGTCGAAGACGGTCCTGATCGACGTGGGCCACGAGAACGGCGTCAGCGAGGGCGACATCCAGCCGCTCGTGAACGTGCTGATCGAGAACGGCCACGAGGTGACCTACTTCACCCGCGAGGATCGCGACCTCAACGAGTCGCTCCGCTCGGCCGACGCCTACCTCGTGGCGAACCCGCACCGCCGCTACACCGACTCGCAGGTCGCCGGCGTCGAGGCCTTCGAGGCGGCCGGCGGGCGCGTCATGCTGCTCGCCGACCCCGCCCAGACGCAGGTCTCGGGCGGGCTCCTGATGGCCCGGGTCGAACAGGTCGGCAGCAAGGACACCGCGGTCGGCTCCTCCTTCGGCGTGGGCTTCGGCGGCGGCTACGTCTACAACATGCGCGAGAACCAGAACAACTTCAAGAGCGTGTACGCGACCGCGACCGGCTCGGCCGACCTCACGCGGGGCGTCGACCGGGTCGTCCTCCGCGACGCGGCGCCCCTGGTCGCCCCGGACGACGCGACCGTGCTGCGCGGGCTGGAGGGCACGACCCTCTCGACCACCCGCAGGCAGGACACCTACGCGCTCGCCGCCCGGACGGGGAACGTCACCGCCGTCGGTGACACCTCGTTCCTCAACCCCGAGAACGTCTACTTCGCCGACAACGAGGTGTTCGTCGGCAACCTCGCCGACTTCCTCGTGAGCGGCAACAAGACGGCGGGCGCCCCGAAGCCGCCCCAGCCAGAGGGCGGCCCGACCGGCCCGACCGGTCCCGGCCCCGGTCCGGAACCGCGTCCGACCCCGAGCGGCGCCTGACCGACGCCTCGACGCGACGCCGGGCGACCGGGTCGCGCGAGCCTCTTTTCGCCACGTCGACCCGAACAGTGCCATCGCAGCCCCGAGGAGCACCGACACCGCGACCGACGGCACCCAGCGCCGCGACTGACGCGCCCGCCGCCGTGAGACGCGCCCGCCGCCGCGACCGACCCGCCCGGCGTGTCGAAAGACCCAGGCCGGTGGGACGCGAGCGACCGGCATGCGCCAGTTCGTCGTCCTCGGCCACGAGGTCCCGCTCGACGCGTCGTTCTCCCTCGACGACCTCGCCGGCGGCGCCGGTCGCCTCGACCTGCTGAGTCGCTGTGTGACCGCCGGCCTCGTCCTCTCGCACGGTCTCCGTGAGAACGCCCGGGTCCACCTCGTCCTCGGCGACGCGTTCACCGTCACCGCCGACGGCGCGTCGGTGCGCAACCTCCACCCCGACGAGCGCAGCACCGCCGCGCTGATCCGCGGCGCGCTCGACGAGCGCGAGGAGGCCATCGGCCACATGGCCGCCGAGCCGAGCCCCGGGGTCGAGATCCGCCGCTTCGGCTTCGCGGACGCCCTCGACTGGCTCGGCGGCGACGGGACCGTGATTCAACTCCACGAGGACGGCACGCCGGTCGTCGAGCGCGAACCGCCGACGGACCCGATCTTCGTCCTCTCGGATCACCGCGACTTCACCGAGCGCGAGACCGACCTGCTGGCGGACGCCGCGGACGCTCGCCTCCGCCTCGGACCCGAACGCATCCACGCCGACCACGCCATCACCGTCGCCCACAACTACCTCGACACCGACGGCTTCACGCGCTACTAGGCGGTCGGAACCCGCCGACGACGGAGCGGTCGATGCCCAATCACAACTGTTAAACGCGACGGCGGCGGTACTTCGTCTTGCGGGCCGGTGGGGTAGCTTGGTATCCTTCGGCCTTCGGGTGGCCGTAACCGCAGTTCAAATCTGCGCCGGCCCATTTTCACCCCACTTCGCAACGCGAGGAGCGGAGCGAATCGTACCGGGGCCGCACCTGACGACGAACGAGCGTCACTAGAGAGATCGTCGACCGCGACGGCGAGGAGCACGAGCCCGGAGACGGCGGCGTCGACACGGTGCCGCTGCACCTCCCGGTGCGGCGGCTCCTCCAGGAGGCGCGGCTTCAGCACAGCCTGAAGTCCGGTGGACGTTCCGCTGTTCCCGGTGCAACGTGGCGACGCACTCCGTGAAGGGGATGGCTCGCCACTTCGCCTGGGAACTGGATATCGAAGATCCCGCTGTCGCTGATCGGCTGCTGATCGTGGAGGTCTACTACGACAACGACCGGCCGTGTATGCAACCTCCGGGAGACTCGTAACGTAGACCTGCTGTACAGTCTGTGTTCGCTTTGTGGTTAGCTCGGCACTGGTTGAAGCCGTTTTTCAATTGATTGACACAGGCCGAATAGGCACACCCAAAAAGATTTACTAATTGACATGTAGTTGCAACTTGTGTACCGGCGAAAATATCTTACAGCGACGGGCTTGGTAACGTCTGTATTTTTATCTGGCTGTTTGAGCGAAACCGGATCAGAAGCAGATATCGAGACGCGGAAAACACTGGGAGAGGGGCCACAGGTGTCTATGAATGTGGACTCCGACGAACGATATGGAGGATCTCGATATGGTGTAGACGACCGGTCATATTTTGAAAGATGGGCTACGCATGAGGTTGCAAATCTCGCTTCATCTCGGTTAAGACAGGTTTTGACGAGGAAGGGACTAATCGGTGAAAACGTTTCAACTGGTGTTTCATTTTCAGTTTCTTTAGATGAGTACGAACAAGCATCTACAGAAGATAACAATGAATCGAAATTTGAGAAAGATTTAGACGCAGCTCCTACGGTATTTTACTTCCATCACCTCTCTAGAAGCGGGCGAGTTCTTTCTAAACCCGATGTCCCATTCGAGGACGTGGTCAAGGAGACTCCGCGATCGTTTGAAATCGACGCGACATTTGGACAGAGAACGTACAAAGTAGTGCTCCCCACATTATGTAACAAAGACATTATGAAAAATCAGTAGTTCACATGATCACTTACTGAAGGGAATGGTAAAAATCAACCACTGATTATGCTGATAGAGTCTTCGATTAGAGCAGATATCCAGGGCTCTATTGAAACCCTTCACAATTGATAGGATAGTCGTGCTACATAGAGAGGATATGTCTATCACGGAGATTTTTAATTCACGGCTCCTTCGACGGTTCAGTAGGTGCCAGGAATTGCTTTCTGACGTCTTTACAGATGAACTTCGTCGTTCTCACTCACTCACTCACAAGGCGGCTTATTAGTCAGCCCGATTCGGCGACCTTGGACCCGTAGCGCTTGAACTTCGTTCCGCCACACGCTGGACACTCTTTCTTGATGGGAACGAATATCCCGTCTTCCTTCTTAGCCGTAGTGAACTCCCCACACGCCCGGCACATTATCATATTCATCGGTCTCTATTCTCCCATTGGATGCCACTCCTTGTGAAAACATGACAATTTGACGGACGGTTGTTGTTGTGAGTGACCGAGTGAATCCACAAATTGAGGAAGGGAGTGCTGAATACGCGCCCTGTATTCAGCAGGACTGCTGAAATCTATCACCACTTGAGGTTTCAACAAGGCCATATCCAGAAGTCGGTACCTGCTGGTCAACCCCCCGTGAGATGGGCGGATCTCGATCACGCGAGGAGACTGAGCGCGTGAGTGGCCCCCTGTGGGTCCGAAGCGCGCTCAGGAACCGTCGTCTCCGCGGAGTTCCGACGCGCTACCCTCTCGCGGAATCGCTACCGTCTCGGCCGATCCCTTCAGCGGCCCCGCCCGAAGCGCATCCCGTCGTTAGAACGCCGGCGGTGTCGACGTGGCCGCGCCGGTGGGGACGCGTTCACTGCCAAGACATTGTGGACATGCTGAGAAAATACTAAGTACCGAGTAAAGTTTACCGTCCTCTGGGGAGGGACAGAAGATGAGACGAGGCGAGTACCTGAACGAGGAGTACCGGCAGAAGATACGATCGTTCCGCGACGGGAACTCGGGCCTCTCGGCCGAAGCAGTCGAGAACCACTACGTTCGGGAGTGCCAGCAGTTCGACGAGGCGTTCCGGGACGGAACATCGCTGTCCTCGATCCGACGACTCGCGTGGGTGCAGACGAAGCACAAGCTAGAACGATCGAAAAACGGACGCTCTGAGGACGCGCTCGCACCGTAACGGATCATCGTTCCGAAGTCGAGTCGGTCCCTCTCATTTTCGACCGCGGCCGCACGGGGAGACGACGGCTTCACTTCCGCCGAATCGGTCACTTTCACTCCGCACCCGTGGCGGAGGTTTACCTCGCGTCGGCCGGCAGTGTCGAGCGGAGATGGGAACCGAGAGCCACACACCCGACGGCGCGACGGCCACGTACGCGGACGTCTTCGAGTCGCTGTTCGACGCGCTCGCGCACCACCGGAACGCGGTCCACGCCGACGCGATGGCCGCGGCGCTGCTGCGAACGGAATCGGCCACCCGCGACCTCGTGGGGCTGACCGAGGACGCCCGGCGCGCGATCTACTGGAGCCTGCCCGCCGACGCGCTCGTGGCGGCTCGCTTCGACAGACACGGCGTGGCCGGGGAGTACGAGACGCTGCACCGACCGATCAGCGACGCGAGCGACTGGCTGTCGGTCCACGGCGACCGACTGGCGTGGGTCCACCTGCGCTACCGGTGAGCCGGGGCGAGGCGCCGCCGACCGGGGTCAGCCCGAGACCAGGTCGTCGGTGACGTCCTCGCCGTCGAGTTCGAGGCGGTACGTCGACGCGTCGGCGCTCGCCTCGAACGCCAGGATCTCGCCGGAGATCGTGAACGCGTCGCCCGACAGGCTGCCGGTCGAGCCGGTCACCGTGACGGTGCCGTCGCCGTTGTCGACGATCCGATCGCCGCTGTCGGCGGCGACGGTCTCGGTCTGGGTCTTCTCGACGGTGCCCTCGACGGTGAACTCGTAGTCGAAGTCGTCGCCCTCGGCCGTCGACTGGATCACGAACGTCGATCCGTCACCGGCGACGCCGGTCCCGGCGTCGGTGGCGGTGTCGTCGTCATCCGGGATGGCGTCGCCGGCGTCCGTCTCGTCGCCCGTCTCGCCGGCGTCCGCTTCGCTGTCGGACGCATCGTTGTCGGACGCATCGCCGTCAGTCTCGGTATCTGCGTCGTCACCGGTGTCGGCGTCGTCACCGGCGTCAGCGTCGTCGGTCGCGGTGATCGGGACGACGACGCCGTCGGTCGCGACCGACGCCGAGACCTGCTCGGCGCCCGCGTCGACCTCGGCAGACACCGGCACCCAGTCGCTCCCGTCGAAGCGCCACAGTTCGACCGTCGATCCGTCGACGTCGTCGCCGTAGGTGAACGTGACGTCGACCTCCCCCTCGACGTCGGTCAGCCGGAGGCCGTCGGTCAGCGGTTCGCCGGGGAGTCCGGCCGCGAGGTCGTCGCGGGCGACGGGCTCCAGGGTGACCGGCTGTTCGTCGAACGTGACGGTCGCGGTCGACCCGAGGCGGAGGTCGGTCGCCCGGAGACTCCCCGACGACTGTGCGACCGCCGGCCCGCCGTTGTTACGGACGGTCACGCGCAGCAGGTGCTCGCCGCCGGCGGGGTTCCCGAGGACGCCGGGGCCGCCGTTCGACTCGACGACGGAGTCCCGCACCGTGTTGTCCGAGCTGTCGGAGAACCGGAGCCCCGCGCCGTCGTTGTTCGCGGCGTATACGTCGGTGAGGACGTTCTCGGAGACGTCGTCGGAGAAGTAGACGCCCGTCGCCACCGAGTCGGGGCCGTTTTCGGTGGCGCGCACGTCGTCGAACGTGTTGCCCCGGACGTTCTGGGCGAGGTACAGCCCGATGCGGTCGTTGTTCGTTACCCCGAGGTCCCGGGCGTCGACCCCGGTGGCCTCCCAGAGGTAGATCCCAAATCTGCTTCCCGACGCCCTGACGTTCCGGAGCGAGACGCCGTCGACCTCGGTCAGGGCGATCCCCGAGTAGACGCTGTTCCGGGCGACGACGTCCCGGAGGGTCGCGCTGGTCGCGCTCCCCCGAATCGTCCCGACTTCGACGCCGTTGCCCCAGTTGCGCACCCGGACGTCGCGCACGGTGACGTTCGAGAGGCTCTCGTCGACGTCGACGCCCTCCGAGCGGTTCGCGGCGTAGACGAGGACGCCGACGCTGTCGCCGCCGCCGCTCCCCCGGATGGTGTTCCCGTTGCCGTCCAGGACGACGTCCGAGGACCGGACGTGGACGCAGACGTCGGCCTCGCCGCCGGCGAGGTCGCCCGTGAGTTCGTACCGGCCGGGCGCGTCGATCACCCGACACTCGCCGATCCGCGTCGGTCCCGACGGCTCACCGCCGATCAGGTCGTCGGTGACGTTCTCGCCGTCGAGTTCGAGGCGGACGGTCGAGGGGGTCGCGCCGGTCGTGAACGAGACGATCTCGCCCCTGATGGAGAACGCGTCGCCGGACAGGTCGCCGGTCGACCCTCGCACCGTGACGGTGCCGTCGCCGTTGTCGACGATCCGATCGCCGCTGTCGGCGGCGACGGTCTCGGTCTGGGTCTTCTCGACAGTGCCCTCGACGGTGAACTCGTAGTCGAAGTCGTCGCCCTCGGCCGTCGACTGGATCACGAACGTCGAGGCGGGCGGCAGCCCGTCGGTCAGGTCGTCGGTGACGTCCTCGCCGTCGAGTTCCAGGCGGAAGTTCGCGGTGCCCGTGCCCGCCCGGAAGTCGACGATGTCGCCGGTGATCAGGTAGGCGTCGCCGGACAGGTCGCCGGTCGACCCTCGCACTGTCACCGTCCCGTCCTCGTTGTCGACGATCCGGTCGCCGGAATCGGCGGCGACGGTCTCCGTCTGGGTCTTCTCGACGGTTCCCTCGACGGTGAACTCGTAGCTAAAATCGTCACCCTCGCTCGTCGACTGGATCACGAACGTCGAGGGCGTCCGACCCGATCCGCCGGCCAGCGCCCGGGTCACGTCGCGGCCGTCGAGTTCCAGGCGAAAGTTCGCGACGCTCGTGCTCGCCCGGAAGTCGACGACGTCGCCCGAGATCCGGTACGCGTCCCCGGAGCGGTGACCGGTCGACCCGCGCACCGTCACCGTCCCGTCCCCGTTGTAGGTGATTCGGTCGTCCCGGTCGGCTGCGACGTGCTCGGTCGCGGTCTTCCGGACCGTCCCGTCCACGGTGAACTCGTAGTCGAAGTCCGGTCCCCCGGCCGTCGACAGGACGACGAACGTCGAGGCGTCCGCCCCCGAGGCGCCGGTCCCCCTGCCGCCCGACTGGAACGCCAGGTCGTCCCCGTGGCCCCCGGCCGACTCGAACGCCTCGGCGGCGTCCGGCGGCGCCGGTGCGGCACCGCTCGTCGTCGATGCGACCGTCGCGCTCCCGAGGAGGAGGCACACGACGACGGTCACGACGAGAACCCGTACGCTGTCGTCTCCTGCCGAGCCATCCGCCATGGCCGCGAACATGTGGAGTGCCGAGCAAATTCGTTGTTACCAGTCGCTCACCGGGTGCTCACGTTCGGCGACGTTCACGTACCGTTTGCCGTCGAGTCGCCGGGAGATACCGACGCTTCGACGACCGAACGGTGCACGTCTGGTTACCGGACGGTGGCCCGGAGAGCGGCAGATACCTGGGACGCGGTGGAGCGACGTCCGGGGAGACCGGCGACGTCCGGGAAGTCGGCGGCGCCCGAGGAGCGGGCGGCGTCCGAGGAGCGGGCGCCGGCCGCGTCACTGCGCACGCCGACGCCGCTCGTTGAGGAGCGCGGGGAGGACGACGCCGAGGCCGAACAGCGCGAGGAGTTCGATCGCCTCGCTGTCGAGGAATCGTCCGGCGAGGTACCACCCGGTGAGCCCCAGGAACATGCATCCGATCGTGATCTTCGTCTCGGTGGAGACCGTGGGCTCGGCCACCCGGACTGATCGACGCCCGACCCACATCACTCTACCGTCGCGGGGACCGTCCGACGGCGGTGACAGTCCGGGGGCGTCGATCACGCGGAACATCCGAAGGCTTATTCGCTCCTTCGCGGAGGCCTAGGCGATGGTCTCCAGGAAGCAGACCGGCACCGCGCTGGTCGCGGCCGGGGTGGTCGTGTTCGCGGTCGCGCTCGTGGTGAGCGCGGCGCTCGCGCCCGCCATCGGGGCCGCCGGCGGCGACGACGGCGCCTCCCGCGAGACGCTCGTCGGCTCCCAGGGCGGCGGCGCCGGCCTCCACGAGAAAGGTAGCGTCTACCACCTCTCCGGGAACCAGACCTCCTGGCGACTGGCGGACGCCGACAGCTACTTCGACGTGACGCAACTCGACAACGGCACGGTGCTCGCCGGGTTCATGGACTCCGGCTACGAGGACTGCGGCCCCTACGAGTCGCCCTGCGTCCACACGGGCTTCCGGATGATCGAGCCGGGACCCGATCCCCGCGTCGTCGGGGAGTTCTCCTTCCCGGTTCGGACCCGCAAGAACAGCGAGGTCCACGACGTCGAACTCCTGCCCTCCGGTGAGTTCCTCGTCACCGACATGGAACACGAGCGGATCTTCACGGTCCGTGGCGGCGAGATCACCTGGCAGTGGAACGCCAGCGAGCGCTACGAGGCCCCCGAGGACCCGACGCGCGTCGACTGGCTCCACATCAACGACGTCGACCACATCGGCGAGGATCGCTACCTCGTCTCGGTGCGCAACGCGAACGAACTCGTGATCGTCGAGCGCGGCGAGGGCGTCGTCGAGGTGATCAACGAGGGCGGTGACCCGTCGGTGCTCAAGCGCCAGCACAACCCCCAGTGGCTCGGCGAGGGCGCGGTGCTCGTCGCCGACAGCGAGAACAACCGGATCGTCGAACTCCACCGGAACGAGGCGGGCGAGTGGACGGTCGCCTGGGAACTCCGGCGGGCGGAGGGCGTCGACTTCTCGTGGCCGCGGGACGCCGACCGCCTCCCGAACGGCAACACGCTGATCACCGACTCGGCCAACCAGCGACTCGTCGAGGTCAACCAGTCGGGGGCGACGGTGTGGAGCTACGGGACGCCGCTGATCCCCTACGAGGCCGAGCACCTCCCGGAGGGGGAGACCGTGGGCGCGCCGCTGTACAACCCGCCGGCGGGCTACGAGGGCCCGGCCGAGGGCGGGGAGGTCCCGGTGCTGTCGTTCCTCCTCCAGGCGCTCCAGACGAGCTACCCGCTCCCGTTCTGGGTCGACGAGTGGCACCTCGCGCTCGGACTGGTCTGCCTCGGTTCCGTCCTCACGGGCGGGTACCTCCGGTTCGACGAGCGGTAGCCGGGCGGTGCCGACGGCGGACTTATTGACCGGCCGGGGCAACCCCCTTCCATGACAGACGACGCGGACCTGGCGTGGGAGACGACGGGGTCGGCGGTCGACTACGCCTGCCCGGGGTTCGAGGTACGCCGCGACGAGGTCGTCCTCCCCGACGGCACCGAGAGCGACTTCCACTACGTCGACGAGCCGCCGGCGGTGGTCGTCCTGCCTTTCACGCCCGACGGCGAGGTGGTGACCATCGCCGAGTGGCGCCAGGCCGTCGGCCGGGTCAACCGGGGCCTGCCCGCGGGGACGAGCGAGCCCGGCGACACCGACCTCGCCGCGGCCGCGCGCCGCGAACTCACCGAGGAGACCGGCTACGAGGCCGAGACGGTCGAGCGCCTCGACGTCGCCGAACCGGCGAACGGCATCGCCAACACCGTCCACCACTACTTCGTCGCCCGCGGCTGCCGCCCGGTCGGCGAGCAGGACCTCGATTTCAACGAGTCCATCCGGGTCGACCGCGCCGACTACGACGACCTGCTCGCCGCGGCCGTCGACGGCGGCCTCCGCGACGCACGGGCGAAACTGGCGCTGTTCGCCTACGAACTGACGCGGGGGTAGCGTCGCGGTGACGGACGCGGCGGTGACGAGCGTCGCTGTGACCGGGGAGATCCGCCGCCGTCCGCCGATCCTCCGTCCCGCAGGTTTTAATGCCGGCTCGCCGTACCTCCAGGTATGCGATTCGTTATCGTGGGGTACGGCCGCGTCGGCGCCCGAACCGCGCGCGTGCTCAAGGAGGAGGGACACGACGTCGTCATCGTCGAGATCGAGGAGACCAAGGCCGAGCGGGCGCGCCAGGCCGGGTTCGAGGTCGTCGTCGGTGACGGCGAGGACGAGTCGGTCCTGCGCAAGGCCGGCGTCGAGGACGCCGACGCCATCGGCGGACTGACCGGCGACCCGAACGCCAACTTCGCGGCCTGCACGGTCGGCGCCGAGTTCGGCTGTCGCACCGTCATGCGCATCAGCGAGGACTACCGCGAGGAGATCTACGACACCTACGCCGACGAGGTGGACGAGATCGTCTACCCGGAGCGCCTCGGCGCCGCCGGCGCGAAGACGGCGCTGCTGGGCGGTAACTTCAACGCGATCGGCGACCTGACCGAGCGCCTCCAGCTCACGACGCTCACGATCACCGAGGGCTCGCCCGTCGTCGGGGAGTACGTCGCCGACGTCGACCTCGGAGCGAACGCCCGCATCTACGCCCACGGCAAGAGCCGGGAACCGATGTCGATCCCGCTGCCGGGTACCGAGATCGAGGTCGGCGACCAGCTCGCGCTCATCTCCGAGCGGGAGGACCTCGCCCGGGTCCGCGAGGCGCTGCTCGACGATCAGGCCACCTGACCGGCCGACGCGGTCCCCCTCGCCGTTCGCGCTGCTCGACGAAGGTCTCGACGGAATCGCGCCGCCCGACCAAGGTCTCGACCGAATCGCCGAAAGAACCGCGCCGCGAGCGGCGCGTTCGCTCCGGGGGAGTGAAGCGTACACGGCCTGGGGGGAGACCCCCCGCGTCCCGGCGGCGTCGGGGCGCCGTGGGGGACGACGCCGACCGCCGGGACGACCGTGCGCTGTGGGTGTGCCGGGCGCGCAGGTGGGAGGATGGGAACTGAGGCCGTCGGTGCGCGCCCGGGTGAGTCGACCCTCCGTCGGGACTTAAATCCCTGTCAGACGACCGTGCGACGGGCGAACGACTGCGCCGCAGTCCGGCGGTTTTTGCCGGTCCCCCGGAGGTCCGGGGTCGTCGCCGCGAGTGGGGGTGTCGCCGCGCAGGGACGACCGCCGACGAGCACGGCCCCACCGCGGATAACGGGCGGACGTCGGCCGTGGGACCGCCCGGCGGACGTCAGTCGTGGGACCGCCCGGCGGACGTCGAACCGGTCGACCGGATCGCGCGACGACTCGCCCGCGGTGGGGCGGTCGTCAGCCAAACCTTAATCCCCCATCCGGGCGTACGAAGCGTATGGCCGACAAACCGCAGTCCGGAACCATCTTCGGGATCCCGTACAACTTCGAGCGCCCCAGCGTCGGCCGGCTGCTCGCCTCCTACTGGCAGCCCGGCAAGGGGATGCTCGTGCAGAAGCCCTTCGGCATCGGCTACACCCTCAACCTCGCCTCCTGGCGGTCGTGGGTCGTGCTGCTGGTCGCCGGCGCGATGCTGTACCTGGAGCGGGGCTCGGGCGACGGCATCGAGGCCGAGGACGACGGCCCGGTCGAAGTCGTCGTCGACTGATCCCGCCGTCCGGGGCCTGCCGGCCGTGCACCCCGCCGAACGGCCGTTCCGTTGAACGGTCGGTAGCGAACGCCACCGAACCGACGATCATTTTGCCCGCCTCGGCGCACGGAGCGGTATGCTCCGCTACGTGACGACCAACGCCGGGAAGGTCCGCGAGGCCGAGGAGTACCTCGGCGCGGCGGTCTCACAGCTCGACTTCGACTACACCGAGGTGCAGGCCGACACGCTCGGCCCCATCGCGGCCCGCGGCGCCCGCGAGGCCTACCGCCACGCCGGCGAACCGGTCCTCGTCGACGACGCCGGGCTGTTCGTCGAGCGGTTCGACGGCTTCCCCGGCCCGTACTCGTCGTACGTCGAGGACACCCTCGGCGTGGAGACGGTCTACCGGCTGGTGACGTCGGCGGGAGACGGCGACGCCGGTGACGCGGCCGACGCCCGGAGCGCTCCAGACAACGCGGGGGGCGCTCCAGACGACGACGCGGCCGGCGACGCGGTCCACCGGGCCGCTTTCCGGTGCGTGCTGGCGTACTGCGACGGCGGGGAGTTCGCGGCCAGCCCGGACCCCGTCGACCGCGACGACCGGACGGCGGCCGCCGCGAGGGGGCCGACGGCCGACTCGGCCGTCGGGGGTAGCGACTCGGGCGCACAGGGGGGCTCGGACGTCGACGACGCGCTCCCGGTCAAACTGTTCGAGGGCGCCGTTCACGGGCGGATCGTCGCCCCGCGCGGCGACGGCGGCTTCGGCTACGATCCGATCTTCGAGCACGACGGGACGACCTTCGCGGAGATGACCGCCGCCGAGAAGAACGCCATCTCCCACCGGGGGCGCGCGCTCGCCAAGTTCGCCGAGTGGTTCGCGGATCGCGACGCCTGACGCGAGCACGGATGACCGACCGCGAGGGAGGGGGGCACCGGACTCAGCTGCGCGGGTCGCGGTCGGGACCGGGATAGTCGCCGCCGACGACCTCGGCGTACAGGCTCTCGGGGTCGAACAGCGCGTCGAAGGCGTCGGGGGACCGGACGCTCAGCGGCACCCGGCCCTGGAGGGCCGCGCCCGCGCGGGCGCTCGTGAGGCGCTCGTCGAAGGTCAGGAGGTGCATCGCGCCGCCGCGGTAGGCCGCCGCGAGCGCCGGGTGGTCGCCGGCGGGGTGGTCGACCGAATCGCAACACGCCTCGACGCGGTCGCGCCAGTCACGCGCCAGCGACGGCTCCGCGAGTCCCCCGATCACCGCCTCGGCCTCGTCGAGCAGGCGCGGGCTGGCGACGAGCGTCGTCCAGGCGTGGGAACGCAGGCGGTCGAGGGCCGCCCGCGACGCGCCGCCGACGAGCAGATCCGCGGCCAGCACGTCGGCGTCCGCGACGACCCGGGCCGGACTCGGCTCGACGGGGTCGCTCACGCGCGCTCCCCCCGGACGGCGGCGCTCATGCGCCGTCGTCCCGCAGTTCGGCGACGGCCTCTCGGATCGCCGCCTCGGTCACGTCGTGCACCTCGGCCCGGTCGAACAGTTCCTGCCAGGTCACGCAATGGAGTTGCCGCGGCCGACGTATGAGTCTCCCGGGTCGTCCGACGCGGCGTGGACGGTCGACGTCACCGCGAGGGCAGGGACGTCACCGCGAGCGCAGGGGGTGCTCTGCGGGGAGGCGCGCGAGCAGGCGATCGACCACGGCGCCGAGGACGAAGGCGACGCCGATCGAGGAGAGGAGCGCCAGCACGCCGACGCCGACCGTGAGCGGCCGGTCGGCGGAGTCGATCGCGGTGCGTCCCAGGTGGACCGCGACGACGACGAGCACAACCCCGAGCAGGGCGGTCGGGATGGCGGTCACGACGCCGGCGACGAGCGCCCCGGCGAGGTAGAGCGCGCCGAGGACGAGGTTCGCCCCGCCGGTGCGGGCGCCGAAGGCGTGCTTGCCGGCGAGGCCACCGCTGCCGTGGCACATCGGGAGGCCGCCGAGCGGGACCGCGACCAGCGTCATCGCGCCCATGCTCCCCGCGAGCTCGTCGGCGGAGACGTCGGCGTCGAACAGGTCGGCACAGAGCAGCGAGGTGGCGACGGCGGCGTTGCCGACGCTCGTGGCGAGCTGGGCGAGGGTCCCGCTGGCGACGTCGGCCGAGAGCGCGGGGAGGCCGTCCGGGAAGAGCGCCAGCGAGGGGGGCGACGGCGCGGGCACCCCGGTCTCGGCGACGGCCAGCGCGCCGCCGATCCCGAGGACGACGAGCGCGCCGGCCTGCGGGCGGCCCGTGAGGGCGACGAGGGCGACTGCGGCGGCGCCGACGCCCGCCAGGAGGGGATCGACCGCGAGCAGGTCGACCGCCGCCCGCGCGAGGACGAGCGCGACCGCCAGCTGGATCCCCCGCACGAGCGGGTCGGAGACGACGCGCTGGAGGCGGGCGAGCAGGCCGAGTCGCCCGCCGAGGAGCAACGCGCCCCCGGACAGGAGGCCGGCGGCGAGCAGTTCGGGGACCCCGAGGACTCCCGCGATCGCCAGGCCGGCCAGGGCCTTCATCGGCTCGACCGAGAGCGGCAGGCCGTAGCCGACCCCCCAGACGATCTGGAAGACGCCGAACCACAGCAGGATGCGCGGCACCGACAGCGGCGTCAGCGCGCCGAGGGCGACGACCAGCGGGAGGACCGTAACCGAATCCCCGAGCGCGCCGGTCACCTCTCCCGCCGTCAGTTCGAGCCGCCGACCGTTGCGATTCGCAAGCGTGACGCCCACGCGTGGCGGTTCGCCGGCCACGCTGAATACTCTTGTTAGAAACCGTTGGCGACGACGATGACGGAGGTTCGAAACCGATAGAAGTTACGACGCCGGGTGGAAGAGCGGTCGGCGGACGGACGCGACGCCCCCGCGACCGACCTCACTCGTCGATGGCGATGTACGTCTTCGTGTCGCTGACGCCGTCCAGGGCCTGGATGCCGCTGGATGACACCTTCATCACGTCGTAGACGGCGTCGGTGTCCACCTCGGCGATGATGTCCCACTCGCCGGCGACGATGTGGGCCTCGACCACGCTCTCGAACTCCTTGACGGGCGCGAGGAGGTCCTCCGACTCGCCGGCCCCCGTCTTCACCAGGATGAACGCGCGAACCATGGTGTGTGGTAGTTCGTGTCACGGCAAAAGCGTTCCGTCGGACGAGGCGAAAATCGCACCGCCGCGCCAGGGATCCCCGGCATGATAAGGCCTTTCACCCCCTGCGACGTACCGATTGGCATGCGCTTCGTTATCATTGGTGCAGGACGGGTCGGTCTCCGGACGGCCCGGGTTCTCAGAGAGGAGGGCCACGAGGTGACGATCGTGGAGCGCGACGGGAACCGGGCGTCGCGGGCGCGCGACCAGGAGTTCGAGGTCGTCGAGGGCGACGGGTCGCGCGAGGAGGTGCTCACCGAGGCGGGCATCGCCGACGCGGACGCACTCGGCGCGCTCACGAGCGATCTCAACGCCAACTTCGCGGCGTGTCTCATCGGCAAACACTACGGCTGTCGAACGGTGCTGCGGATCGACGAGGACTACCGCGAGGAGATCTACCGGCAGTACGCCGAGGAGGTCGACGAGATCGTCTACCCCGAACGGCTGGGAGCCATCGGCGCCAAGAACGCCATGCTCGGCGGGTCGATCCGCGCCATCGCCGACATCGCCCAGAACCTGCAGGTGGTGTTGCTCACCGTGGCCGAGGAGTCGCCGATGCGGGGCTACTCGCTCTCGGAGGTCGCGCTCCCGGCCCAGGCGCGCATCCTCGCCTACGGCAAGAAGGACCAGCCCCTCGCCGTCCCGATCCCCGACGAGTCCCTGGAGGCCGGCGACCGCGTCGCGGTCCTCGCGGACTTCTCGGTGCTCGGGGAGGTCCGCCAGCTCCTCGTCGGCGAGGAGGTCGCCGCGCCCGCGGGAGGTGACTGACGGTGGTGATCGCCTACGTCATGGTGAAGGCCAACACCGGGGAGGCCGACCGACTCAAGGCCGACATCGTCGACATCGGCGGCGTCACCGACGCCCACATCGTCGCGGGCGACGTCGACTTCATCGTCCGCGTCGAGGTCGAGGGCCCCCCGAACGTCAAGGAGATCGCCTCCGCGATCCAGGCGATCGACGGCATCGAGGACACCCAGACGTACATCGCCATGGGCTAGGCCGGGTGGTCCCGGTACGCGTCAGCCACCTCCGGTGCTCGCCCGTCTGTTTCTACCCCACCGACCGCCGTCGCTGCAGACGACCCCGTGTTCACCGGCGACCCTTCCGGTCACTGGCGCCCTTCCGGTCACCGCCGTCCGGCCGACGCGCGCAGCGGCCCGGACGCCGCGGCACCCGTCGTCAGTCGTCGACCGGATCGCCGGCGGCGGCCCGCGCGTTCGAGATGAGACTCGTCACCGGTTCGTCGTACTCGTAGCCGGGGATGATGCCCTGGACGTAGGTCCCCTGTACGTAGTCGACGACCGCGCGGGCGTCCGCGACGCCGCGGCGCGCGTTCAGGTCGACGAAGCGGTACGCGACGACCGCCTCGTCGCCGTCCCGCTCGACGGTCAGATCGGCGTCGTCGTGGTCCCCGCGGAGCGCGCCGCCGACGTCCTCCAGGCGCAGTTCGAACGTCTCGTACCAGCCGTCCTCGACGACGGGGGCGACGTCGGCGGCGACGGCGCTCAACATGGGGACCCGCACGATCACCTCGAAGGCGACGCGGCCCTCGTCGTCGGCCACGGTGACGGTCGCGTCGAACGGCGTCGACGCGAGGACGAATCGATCCGGCGCGACCCGGTCGAAGTCGCCCTGGTCGGCGAACGCTCGGCGCACGCGATCTGGAACCTCGGTCATACCCGAGGTGTCGGCCCCACGGGAGAAAAGCCCCTCGCGTCGGTGGCGAGGGTGCGACAACACGACCGACGCCGTCGGGTCGACTGCCGCCGCCGGTCGCTGTACCGACGGGGTCACGTCCTGCCGAGTGCGCCACGTTTAAGTGGTTGCCACCACTTGCCGTAAGTGACGCTTCGCTTGGAGGGCCGAAGCGTCAGCGGGGACCAATTCAGGGCGGCTTTACGACCGCGCACTTTTCCCGCGCGGTCGTATCGCTATTCCCTTTCGGACTCACGAACCGCGAGCGGCGCGGCCGTGGTGCCCTAGACGACGCGGCCACGCGACTCGCGTCGTGGAGTGACGTCGACCACCGCTGGGGCGTCGCAACGCGGAGTGACACCGAACGACGAGAATCGAGCGACCGCCGCAGGCGGGGGAACGTCGGAGCGCCGCGCGCGCCGCGCGAGTCGACGGGAGCGATCGATCCGGGGTCAGTCCGAGGTCCGCGCCGAGGGGTTCCACGCGATGCCGCTCAGGAACGTGAGCGCGGCGCCGAGGGAGCCGGCGCTCCCCGCGATCCGGAGCGGGACGGCGGACGCGTACCCGGCCAGGAACCCCGTGACCAGAAACAGTCCCATCGAGAACAGGACGACGTCCGTCCACGTCGGCGCGTTCGGCGGGAGGTGGGGCATCTGTAATTACATGTCATTACCGGGAGGCAGGAAAAGCTTGCGTCACGGACACGTTCCGACGACGGTCACCGATTCGGACACGAGCGGCTCCCGGGCGTGGAACGAGAGAGTGCGAGGGAAGGGATTTGAACCCTCGAACCCCTACGGGAGCGGATCTTAAGTCCGCCGCCTTTGGCCTGGCTCGGCCACCCTCGCGCGCCTGGACGTTCTGCACTGCCGGAAAAGTCGGTTTCGATCGCCCGGCGACGGCGGCGACCCGGTCGGCGGGGGGTGAGCCCACGCGGACCCGTCGTTCAAATACGATGACGCACACAGGGACGGCGTGCCCTGAGCGGAGCCGCGGGCCGGGAGCGGGTGCGCAGCGCGACGGCCCGCGGGCGGTGCGAGCGCTGCCTGTCCGCCCACTGTTGCCGCCCGCGTCGCGCGATCGACGGCTTCACTGGTAGCGACCGCGCCCCTCGACGTCGCGGAGCCGGGCGAGGACGGCGGCCGCGGCGTCACCCTCGTCGCCAGCGCCCGCCTCGTCGCCCGCGTCCGCGCCCGTCAGTGCCCCCGCATCGGCGGCGCGTTCGGCACGGTACCCGTCGAGGAGCGCCGCGACCAGGGGCTCGGGGTCGCTCGCCGTACCCTCGACGCTCTGCCGAAACACGTGGAGGTCCATGGCGTGGTCCTCGACGTGCCCGGAGTGGAAGCCGAGTCCGAAGTCGACGAGGAACTCCCCCGCCGGCGCCACGCGGACGTTGCGCGTCGTCGGATCGCCGTGGACGATCCCGGCGGCGTGGAGCCGTGCCAGGTACCGGCCCACGCGCTCGACCCGGTCCGGCGAGAGCGCGTCGGCCAGGTCGGCGCTCCCGACGCGCTGGAAGGTGATGACGCCCTCGGCGGGATCGACGCCGCAGACCAGCGGCGTGGGGACGCCGTGGCGGCGGGCCTCGCTCGTGAGCCGCGCCTCCGTCCGGGTCCGGGTCCGCCGGAGCCGCTCGTCGAGTTCCGGGTGTCGGTAGGCCTTCGGGACGCGCCGCTTCACGACGACGTCGCCGTCGACGGTGACGGTGGCCTCGGCGCCGCGCACCTCGGCGACGGAAGCGGTCGCCTCAGCGCCGCCTACTTCGTCGACGGAAGCGGTCGCCTCAGCGCCGTCTACTTCGGCGACGGAAGCGGTCGCCTCGGCGGAACCCGTGTCGACGAGCCCCCGGGCCACCGACTCGGCGTCGTCGCGCCACGTCACCGGCACCTCGTCCGGCCGGAAGTTCGGGTCCACCGCGGAGGCGTCGATCGAGACGGTGTCGCCAGCCTCGGCCATCCGCGCACCGAGGACCGCGATCATCCCGGCGTTGTCCCGGAGGAAACGCGGCTCCGGCGCGTAGAACTCGGCCCCGCGAGCCTCGCACATCTCGGCGAGCATCCCGCGCAGGCGGGCGTTCTGCCCGACGCCGCCGCCGAGCACCAGTTCGTCGCTCCCGGTCAGCGAGAGCGCCCGCTCGGCGACCTCGGTGAGCATGGCGAAGATCGTCTCCTCCAGCCCGCGGCAGACGTCCTCGACCGGGACGCCGTCGTCGTAGGCGTCCTTCGCGGCGCTCATGATCCCCGAGAAGGAGAAGTCCATCCCCTTGACCACGTAGGGGAGGTCGACGTACTCGCCGTCCCTGGCCGCCCGCTCGACCTTCGGTCCCCCCGGGTGCGACCAGCCGACGTGCCGGGTGAACTTGTCGATGGCGTTGCCCACCCCGGTGTCCATCGTCTCGCCGAGGACCCGGTAGCGCCCGTCGTGATACCCCAGGAGGTGGGCGTTCGCCCCCGAGGCGTTGAGACAGACCGGCGAGCCGAAACCCGACCCGTACCGCCCGATCTCCAGGTGGGCTACCATGTGATTGACGCCCACGAGGGGGACGTCGAGCGTGCCCGCGAGCGACCGGGCGGCGGTCCCGACGATGCGCAGGCACGGTCCAAGCCCCGGGCCGCGGGAGAAGGCGACCGCGTCGATCGGCGGGCGCTCGTCGGTCAGCGACGCGGCGTGGTCGAGCGCGGACTCGACGACCGCCGGGATCGCCTCGCCCATGTGCTCGGCCGCCTCGCGCGGGTGAATGCCGCCGCTCTCCGGCTGGTAGGGGTCGGAGTCGACGAAAATCGCGTCAGCCTCGGTATCGAACACGGCGGCGCTGGCCGCCCAGGCCGTGCCTTCGATACCGAGAACGCGCACCGCTCAGGCCTCTTCGGCCTCGGCCTCGGCGTCGACGTCGTCGGCCTCGATCTTGTTCCGGTCGAGCATGTAGTCCTGTTCGACCTCACGGGCGTGCTCGGGCGTCTCGTACACCTTCGCGTAGCCGATCGTCTTGCGCATGCCGAACTTGGTGTCGAGCTTGTGGACGACGACCTCGTCCGAGTCCTTGTCGAGCTTGGCCGCGAGGCTGTCGCGGACCTGCAGGCGCGAGGGCGTCGCCTCGTCGTGAACGATCGAGAATCTGACGTCCGTTCGGTGCAGCATGGGATTTTCCTCCTCTTCGATGATGTCGATGTCCATGGTTCAGTTGCGTGTATCTCCCGTCGTGTCGATGAAAAGGATTTCGAAGGGCGTGCCCGCCCTTTCGGGGCAAAACTCGGGGCGGAGAGAGCGTGCCCGAGACGCCGCGGTCAGGCGTCCTCGAAGCCGAGCGCGGCGAGGGCGCCGTCGACGTCGCCGTCGAGCCGCGAGAACAGCGTCCGGGCCTCCGTCCGGGTCTGGGGCGTGACGGGGACGTGGACCATGCCCTCCCCCGGTTGCCCGTAGACGATCGAGGCGCCGTCGGGCGCGACGAGCACGGCCGGGATGGTCGCCAGGTCCTCCTCGCCGTCGACGCGGATCGAGACGGGGTGGCCGGCGGTCACGGCCTCCCGGAGCGCGACGAGCAGATCGCGGGAGAGTTCGGCGGGCGGGTTCTCGACCGTTCGGGTGTCGGCGTCGCGGTCGAGGACCCGCTCGCGGATCGCCTCGTCGACGGCCTCGCGCTCGGTTCGGCCGTCGACGATCGCCACGTCGGGAACGCGCCCGGCTTCGAGGAGGTGGTACGTGACGACGTCGCCGACGGCGACGAGCAAGGGGTGACCGTCGCGGTCGTCCGCGTCGCCGTCGCGGTTGTCCGCGTCGCCGTCGCGGTTGTCCGCGTCGCCGTCGCGGTTGTCCGCGTCGTCGTCGCGGTCGCCTTCGCCGTCGTCCGCGCCGCCGTGGCGGGCGTAGGCGCGCTCGACGGCCGCCAGCAGGGCGTCGGCGTCGGTGAACACCGGTCCCATCGGCTCCTTGAACGCGCCGCGATCCTCGACCGGCAGCGCGAGCATCAGCGGACTTTGAGCGCGTAGCCGCCCGCCTCGGTGACGTTCATCTCGGTGGCGATCTCCGAGCGCTCGGGGTGGGTGATGACGACGTAGCCCGCCCAGTCCTCGGTGAGCGACGACGAGCCACAGGAGTCACACGACTGGGAGTCCGGGTCGTTGATCCGGTGGCACTCCCGGCAGGCCAGGCGCTTTTTCGCCATCAGTCACCGGCCTCCGCTTCGCGCTTCCGGCGCTCCTCTTCGAGCCAGCCGTGCTTGCCGAGGCCCTGCTGTTTGGCCGTGAGCCCGATCTTGGAGTCGCGCGGGTTGCGTTCGTCGATGCTCTTGGTGACGATCCGAACCCGGACGGCGTCGCCGACGCCGAGGGTCCGGTTCGACTCGGTCGAGGCGAGCTGCTGGTTCTCGCCGTCGTAGGCGAGGTACTCGTCGGAGATCTGCGAGACGTGCAACAGACCGTCGACGGGGCCGATGCCGACGAAGGCGCCGAACTCGACGACCTCCACGACGTTGCCGTCGACGACCTCCTGCATCTTCGGATCGAACGTGATCGCGTCGAACTCGGCCTCGTAGTAGACGCCGGGGCGGTTCGGCAGGACCGTCCCCTCGCCCACGTCGTGGACCTTGGCGACGCTCACCACCGAGCCGACGTCCTCGTCCATGCGCCCTTCGAGCTTGTCCTGGAGCAGGTGCTTGACCCGCTCCGGCGTGACGTCGGCCAGGTGCCTGGGCGGCACTTCGACCGTGTCCTTGAGTCGTACCCGTTTGTACATGCTATGGTTCTTGAATGTGCAATTTGTCCTTCCCCCTTAAACCGATTACCCGAACGCCGCGTTCGAGCAGGCGGTCGCGCAGGGGTCGGTCGTTCGTGACGACGTAGTCGTCGGGGCCGGCGGCCTCGACGACGGCGTCGTCGGCGTACGGTGCCTCCGTCTCCAGGATGCGACAGCGGTCGGCGAGGTCACGACCGACCCGGGCGGCGACCGCCTCGTCCCCGCCGCCGTCGGCGAGAGCGTCGAGTTCGGCCACGACCGCCCGAGGGGTCGCGATGTCGAGCGCGTCGACCGGACCCAGCAGGCGGTCGAGTTCGTCGAACACCCGAACGTCGCATTCGACCGGCATCATGAGTGCGTTCGTGTCCAGCACCACGCTCACTGCAGCGTCCCGATGCCGATGAGTCGCCACCGAGCACCGACGCGCCGGTTGATCGCGATCTTCGCGCCGGCGGCCGCACAGACGGGTCGCTTCAGGTTCACCTCGCACTCGCCGGTGCGGGCGCTCGTCACGGCGCCGACCGTCGTCGCCGTCCCGACCGTCAGCATCAGCGGTTCGCCGGTGGATATCTCCTCGATCTCCTCGTCGTCCGCGCCGACGACCCGATCCAGCAGTTCGACGTCCATCTCGAAGGACTCGCGGGTCGGCGGGAGCGTCCCGGGCTCGCCGGCGACCTGGCCGGCCAGCGCGTCGCCCTTCGTGAGCGACGGGTCGAGCCCCGTACCGACGCCGAGCAGGCCGCCCGGGGTCACGCGGTCGACCTGCTTGCCGCCGGCCTGGAGCGACCGCACCGAGGTCTCGATGGGTCGCCACTCGGTCTGGCCGCCCTCCTCGACCTCGCGGCCGGGGCGGAGTTCGATGTCGTCGTCGACCTCGAGGGTGCCCTCGACGAGGCTCCCGCCGACGACGCCGCCGGTGAGGTTCTCCCACGTCGTCCCGGGGCGGTTGATGTCGAACGAGCGGGCCACGAACATCCGGGCGGCCTCGCTCTCGTCGCGGTCGGGCGTCGGGATCTCCTCCTCGATGGCCTGGATGAGGAGATCCATGTTGACGTCCTGCTGGGCGCTGATCGGGATGATCGGCGCGTCCTCGGCGACGGTGCCCTCGACGAACTCCGTGATCTGTTCGTAGTTGTCGCGGGCGCGCTCGCGGTCGACGAGGTCGATCTTGTTCTGGGCGACGACGATGTTGTCGACCCCGATGATGTCGAGCGCCATGAGATGTTCCTCCGTCTGGGCTTGCGGGACGTCCTCCGTGGCCGACACGACGAGGACCGCCCCGTCCATGATGGCCGCACCGGAGAGCATCGTCGCCATCAGCGTCTCGTGGCCCGGCGCGTCGACGAACGATACGGTCCTGAGCACCTCGCTCGTCGACCCGTCCGGGCACTCTTCGTCGACCGTGTAGCACTCGGGTTCGTCCAGCCCCTCGCAGACGCGGAACGTGGCGTCCGCGTAGCCGAGGCGGATGGAGATACCGCGTTTCATCTCCTCCGAGTGCTGGTCCGTCCAGGAGCCCGAGAGCGCCTGCACGAGCGTCGTCTTCCCGTGGTCGACGTGCCCGACGAGTCCGATGTTCACCTCCGGTTGTTGTGGAGTTTCCGTCACCATTGACCTCCTGAGAGCAATCGTAGGAGAAATTCGCCCCGAGCGCCTGATAAATGTGCTGTTCTCGCCCCGAGCGTCCCACGGCGACCCACGGGGGGTGAAACCGACCCACTCGACGGCGCCGTCGGCCGATCGGTCGGCCGACTCGACCGTCGGGTCACTCGACCTGTCTGACGAGGTCCATGAGTTCCGTCCGGTAGCGCTCCGGTTCGAGGCCGAGGTCGATGTCGACGGCGACGTCGATGGCCTCCGTCGGCGACTTCTCGACGGTCTGGGCGAAGTTCTCCGCCGGATAGGCCCCGCCGGCGACGAGCACCGAGCCGTTCGCGTACCACGTCGCCAGGTGCCCCGCGACCGACAGCGACCCGCCGCCGACCGTGAGCTTCTTCTCGGCCGACAGGGGGAAGGAGAAGCCGTCGAAGGCGTAGGCGGCCTCGTAGTCCAGGCGGCGCGCCTCGGCGCCGCTCTCGACGTCGAGCGACCCGCTACCGGCCCGCTCGATCTCCGTCAGCCCGGCCGACCGCAGGCGCCCCTCGAACGCGTTGCTCGCCTGGGTCTCGATGCGGTCGAGCAGTTCGGCGCGGCCGACGCCCGCCGGGAGGCTCGCAAGGTCGGGGTCGAAACTGACCCGCGAGGCGAAGAAACTCGCCAGGCGCGCGTCGACCTGCCCGAGCGTCCGATCCCTCACCGTCGCGCGCAGCGCCGCGTCCTCGTACACCCGCGTCACGGTCGTCGCCGTCACCGTCACGGGGCCGACGCTCCGCTCGAACGCCGGGTCCTGCGTGTCGGCGCCGACCTGCTCCCACCCGCCCGATTCGAGCGCGTCCGCGGGCACCGTCGGCGGCCCGCTCGCGGCCCGCGCGCCGCTCGAACAGCCGGCGAACCCGGCGAGGGCGGCGGCCCCGATAGCGCCGACGAACGTCCGACGATCCACGCTCCGCCGATCCGCGCTCCGCCGATCCGCGCTCCGCCGATCCGCGCTCCGCCGATCCACGCTCCGCCGATCCGCGCTCCGCCGATCCACGCTCCCCTGATCCGCGTTCGGTCGATCCGCGCTTCGTCGATCCATGGGAGGCGGTCGGTAAACCATCGTGAAATACGTATCGGGTAGAGTATCAGGCGAGATAGCAAGATAGCGGCGCCCAGGTGGCTTCAGTCGAGCGGTTATGAGCCATCTAGTATCTGATATGAAACTCACGCGCCGGTCGAGATGGCGCCGGATGTCGGCCAGTTCCCCCTCGCGCGTAACCCTCATTACCGCCCGCCGCGACGGGCTCCCGTGGACGAGTTCCGTTTCGAGCTGGCGCTGTGTGCCCACCTGGAGGCGACGACCGACTGGGTGCTCGGTCGGCAGCTCGGCGCGGCGGTTCGCGACCCGGGGCGCCGGGTGATCGACGTCTGCGGGGTCGTCCCCGGCCCGGGCTTCGAGGCGCGGGCGGCGATCACCGACCGGACCATCCCCCGCCGGGCCGTCGAGAGCGACGTGGGCGTCGGCGTCGCGCGCGACCCCCGGGAGGCGGTCCCCGGCAGCCCCGACCACGCCCGCCGGGTGGTCGACCGTGCGGTGGAGATCGGGTTCTTCGAGGCCGAGCGCCGCGGGAGCCGGCGGTACGTCCGGCAGACGGCGCGGTACCCCGACGACTGGTTCGCTCGCCTCGTCGGCGTCGAGAACAAGCCCGACCTCGGCGAACCGGGCGACCTCGAACGCCAGCTCCGGATCGACGTCTCGCTGGGCACCTTCGACGAGGTGGTGCTCGCCACCGAGAGCTACGTCACCGGCGCGCACCTGAACCGCATCCCCGAGGCGGTCGGCGTCTGGCGGTTCGACCCCGACGCCGGGGAGCGAGAGGTCGTCCGCGAGCCGACGCCGCTCCCGGTCGACGGGCCGGGGATCGAACTGCGCGCCGAGCGCGCCCTCCGGACGGACGTGGCCGTGGTGAGCGGGGCGAAGAAAGCACGAACGCGGCGGCGGCTCGCCGAGCGCGCCTACGGCAAGGGCTGGCGGACGTACGACCTCCCCGCGTGCGCCCGGCTCGATCCGACCGCGGACGGCCGCCCGCGCTGTGCCCACTTCGGCCGGGTGGTCGACCCGGCGGTCGCCTGCGGGGAGGCGTGTCCGGGCTTCGCCGCGGACGACCCCCCCGACGTGGACCCGCGCGCGTTGCGCGACGAGCGCACGCCCTGGGTGGCCGACCCGCCGGGCGTCCGGCGGCGACAGGCCGGTCTCGATCGGTTCGGCGGGTAGGCTCCCGGAAACCGGAGCGGACTACAGCAGCCCCTCCTCCCGGGCGAGCAGTACGCCCTCGACGGTCGCCTCGTTCGGCACGCCGCGGCGGACGGCGTCGGCGACGTCGTCGACCGGGAGCGTCCGCACCGAGAGAAACTCGTTGTCGTCGAGGTCGCGCTCGACCGGTTCGAGGCCGTCGGCGAAGACGATCACCCGCTTGTGGCGCAGGACCCCCGTCGCACACCACAGCTCCTGCAGGACCGAGGTGCTGGCGGGATCGAATCCCGTCTCCTCGCGGAGTTCGCGGGCGGCCGCGGTCGTGTAGGACTCGCCGTCCTCGACGATCCCCGCCGGGAGTTCGAGTTGCGTCTGCCGGATCGTCGGCCGGTACTGCTCGACGAATACCACCTGCTCGTCGGTCCGCGCGACGACGACGACGGCGGTCGCCAGTTCGGCCCAGTAGTAGCGCTTGGTCGAGCCGTCGGGCTGTTCGACGAGGTCGTACCCGCCGGTGAACCAGCCGGTCTCGTACTCGATCTCGGTGTCGACGACCGTCCAGGCGGGGTCGGCGAGCCGTTCGTGGCGCCGGCCGTCGTCGGGGAGCGCGCCGGGCCACGCGGCGTCGGTGGAGTCCTCGGGCATCGGTCGAATGAGGGCGCGCCAGGGGTATAGGCGAACCGCTCCGCGCGGCGGGAAGGGGAGGGCGAGCGTGACTCAGACCGCGAGGTACGCCGCGATGGCGTCCTCGTCGGCCAGCGTCTCGGGGCCGACCTCGTCGACGAACTGGCCGCGCTCCATCGCGTAACAGCGGTCGGCCAGGTCGCGGATCACGCCGAGGTTCTGCTCGACGAAGAGGATCGTCGTGCCGAGTTCCTCGTTGATCGCCTGCATGTCCCGGCTGATCTGGTCGACGATGTTCGGCTGGATCCCCTCGCTGGGCTCGTCGAGCAGGAGGAGGCTGGGGTTCGACACCAGCGCGCGGGCGATGGCGAGCATCTGCTGCTGGCCGCCCGAGAGGGTGCCGGCCTGCTGGTCGGCGCGCTCCCGGAGGATGGGGAAGTAGTCGTATATCTCGTCGTACAGCGTCTCGTCGCCGCCGGCGTTGACCGTCTCGCCCATCCGGATGTTCTGCTCGACGCTGAGTTTGGGGAACACGTCCCGACCCTGCGGGATGTACCCCATGCCGGCGCGGGCGCGCTCGTCGGCCGCCGCCTCAGTGACGTCCGCGCCGTCGTAGGTGATGGTCCCCGCCGCGGGTTCGAGCAGGCCGATGACGGTCTTCATCAGCGTCGTCTTACCGACGCCGTTTTTCCCCATCACGCCGACGATCTCGCCGGCCTCGACCGACATCGACACGTCGCGAAGGATGGGCGTCGAGCCGTAGGCCGCGGTGACCCCGTCGAGTTCGAGGATGGGCGATGGATCCCGTCGGGCCATCACTCCTCACCCCCGAGGTAGATCCGCTGGACGGCCGGGTCGGCCTCGATCTCGTCGACCGGCCCCTCGCGGAACACGTCGCCGTTGTGGAGGACCGTCACCTCGTCGGCGATCTCCGCGACGAAGTCGGTGTCGTGCTCGATGACGACGAACGCGATCCCCCTCTCGCGGTTGAGCCGCGTGACGCGCTCGGCGATGGCGTCGCGTTCGGCGACGTCGAGACCGGCGACCGGCTCGTCGAGCAGGAGCAGGTCCGGTTCGAGCGCGGCGGCCATGCCGATCTCCAGTTGCTGCTGTTGCCCGTGCGAGAGGGCGCTCGCCGGGACGTCCGCGTAGCCGGCGAGCCCCGCGGCCGCGAGGGCGTCGTCGACGCGGCGCCGGCGCTCGTCGCCGCCGGCGAAGCGCTGGATCGGCAGGCGGGCGTTCTCCCGCACCGTCAGGTCGCCGTACACCGAGGGCACCTGGAACTTCATGCTGATGCCCCGGCGGACGCGCTCGTGGGGTTCGAGGTCGGTGATCTCGATGCCGTCGTAGTAGACGTGTCCGCTCGTTGGCGCGTAGGTGCCGGTGACCAGCTTCAGCAGGGTCGACTTGCCGGCGCCGTTGGGGCCGATCAGGCATCTGAGCTGGCCCTCGTCGACGCTGAAGTCGATGCAGTCGGTGGCGGTGAACCCGCCGAAGTCCTTGCGGAGCCGGTCGGTCTGGAGCAGGGTGTCCGTGTCCGGCCCGGTCGCCTCGTGGGCGGGCGTGTGCTGGACGTTCGGTCGGCCCGCCGGATCCCGGGCGCTCACGACTCGGACACCTCCGGGGCGTCCGCGCCGTCGGCCGGATCCGGCGCGCCCGACTCCTCGCGCAGGTCGAGGTACGTCCGGTGGAGCCACGGGACGATTCCGCCGGGGAGCCCGAGGATGAACACGAGGAGGAGCGTCCCGACCGCCACGAACGCCCACTCGCCGCCGAGCGAGTTGCGGAAGAACTCGATGCCGACGGTGGCGACGACGGCGCCGAGGAGCGTCTTCCGCCCGCCGACGCTGACCCAGATCACCGGCAGCGAGGCGAAGGCGAGTTCGAACACCTGCGGGCTGACGTAGTTGCCCCACGAGGCGTACAGCACGCCCGAGAGGCCGGCGAGCGCGCCGCCGACGGTGAAGACGGTGAACTTCAGGCGCTTGACGTCGTAGCCGAACATCCGCGTCCGGTCCTCGTCCTCGCGGACGGCGACCATCACGCGCCCGTAGTCGGAGTTGACCAGCGCGCGGAGGCCCAGGTACGTGGCGACGAGCAGCGCCAGCACGAGGTAGTAGAAGCTCACGCTGTCGAAGGTGAGCGCGACGGGGCCGACGCCGAAGGCGAGGGTGGGGATGGTGGGCATGCCGTTGAAGCCGCCGAGGGCGGCGGTACCGATGGTCCACTCGTCGCCGGCGGTCTGGGCCATGAACGTGTGGAGCACGAGCGTCGACACCAGCGTGATGATGGTGACGTAGACGTCCCGCACCCCCCCGTAGAACATGAAGTAGCCGAGGACGGCGGCCATCAGCGCCCCGCCGACGATGCCGAGCAGGAACGCGGCGGTGATGCCGAGCGGCGTCGCGAAGTTGACGGAGACGACGCCGAAGGTGTAGCCGGCGACGCCGAAGAAGACGACCTGGCCGAAGCTCAGCACCCCCGCGTAGCCCCACACGACCGACAGCGAGAGGCCGAGGAACGCGTACACCAGGAACAGCGAGAACCGCGAGGCCTGGTAGGAGCCGACGGCGAGGGGGTAGGCGACCAGCGCGAGCACGGCGACGGCGAAGCCGATCCAGAAGCTCCGGGAGTTGCCGACGGTGTTCGGCCCCTCGAAGCGGCGGCGCAGGCGGGCGAGCGTCGCGTCCCCCCGACCGCCGCCCGGCCCGCCCCCGTCCGCGGCCTCCGTCGCCATCTACGTCCCCTCCCGGCGCCGGTCGCGCACGTGTTCGACGTAGCCCGTGATGCCGTCGGGCAGGAACCGCAGCATCACGATGGCGGTCGCGAGCAGGGCGATGCGGCCGAAGAACGTCCCGATCAGGTTCGAGAACAGGGCGTTGATCGAGCCGAGCAGGCCGCCGGCGAGCAGCGTCCCGAGGACGACCCCCGACCCGCCGACGACGACGGCGACGAACGCCTCGACGAGGAACGACCCGCCGAGGGTCGGCACCATCGTGATCGTCGGCGCGTACAGCGCGCCCGTCAGTCCGGCGAGGCCGGAGCCGACGGCGAACGTCGTCATGTACGTCCGCTCGGTGTCGACGCCCAGCGCCCGCGCGGTGTGTTCGCTCTGGATGGTCGCCCGGGCGCGCATCCCGTAGTCGGTGCGCGTGAACAGGTAGTACGCGAACGCCAGCACCGCGACGGCGACGCCCGCGAGCAGCACCCGGTAGGTCGAGTAGGAGAACCCGCCGTAGGCGAGGTTCCCGAGGGGGGTGCCGATCTGGTCGAGCGAGTTGCCGAGGAGGATGCGGACGCCCTGGACCATGATCAGGCTGAGCCCCCAGGTGGCGACCATCGAGTCCGCGAGCCGATCGTACAGGGGTTCGACGACGTCCCGGCCGACCAGCCGCCGGCCGATCGCGTTCGGCACCGACCCCGAGATGACGACCCGCTCGACGACGAGGCCGAAGAGCGTCGCGGCGAGGACGCCCGCGAGCATCGCCACCGGCAGGGGGAGCCCCAGGCGGACGTTGACGAGCGTCGTCGCGTACGCCCCGACCATGATGAACTCGCCGTGGGCGAGATTGATCACCCCCATGATGCCGAAGATGATCGCCAGGCCGACGGCGGCCAGGACGATGAACGCGAAGCTGTCGAGGAACTGAAACAGGAGGTTCAGCCCGTTGACCATCCTACCCGGCCTCCGGGAAGTAGTCCTGTGGGGTGTACTGGGTCTCCTCGTCTTCGCTGGCCAGGTCGCAGCCGACGGTGTCGGTGAGGAACTTCTCGGGGATCTTGCGGTCGGCGACGGCCTCGACGTTGTGCTCGCCGTCGGCGCGCATGACCCACATGTGGTGGTCGACGTGGTGGGTGGCCGGGTCGAGTTCGATCGACCCGCCGGCCGGGGCCTCGGGCGCGTGCTCCGGGCCCAGGCTGATCCCCGACTCCAGGGCGGCCCTGACCTCGGCCTGGTCGGTGGTGCCGGCCTGCTCGACGGCCTGCTTGTACATGTACACCGAGAAGTAGTTGGTCTGGGCCTCCTCGTTCAGGTACGGCGCGTCGGGGTACATCTCGTAGTACCGGTCGACGAAGCCACCCTCCTTCGTGTTGCTCTCGGTGGGGATCTCCTCCATGTAGTTGACGCCGGCGTAGATGTTGGCCATCGCCGGCGGGTCGAGGCGGCGGTGTTCGTACCCCTGGGCCATCGCCGTCGACGTCCCGATGGGGACCTCCAGACCGGCGGAGGCCTTCTGCTCGTAGAAGGAGGTGTGGTTCGCCCCGACGAGCATCGACATCACGAAGTCGGGGTCGGCCTCCTGGATGCGGTTGATCGTCGACCCGAACTGGGAGTTCGACAGCGGGATGAACTCCTCGCCGACGACCTCGGCGCCGTTCTCGTCGGCCAGGACCTTCACCCAGTCGGCCGACAGCTGCCCGAAGTTGTAGTCCGCCGCGATGGTGTAGATCTGCGTGCCGTACTCCTCGACGAGGTAGGGGAGGACGCTGCCGAGTTGCTGCCGGGCGGTCGGCCCGACCGCGAACACGTTCTTGTCGCAGACGCCGCCCTCGTACTGCGTGGTGTAGAAGTACAGCTGGTCCTCGCGGTCGATGATCGGCCGGATCGCCTCCCGGGTCGCCGAGGAGTAGCCCGCCCAGAGCACGTCGACCTCCTCCTGATCGATCGCCCGCCGGGTCAGCTCCTGGTAGCGCTGGTTGTCCGACTGGGGATCGGGGGCGAACGTCTCGATCTGCTTGCCGTCGATGCCGCCGGCCTCGTTGATCTCCTCGATCGCCAGCATCGTCGCCTTGTGCTTGGGGGCGCCGACCAGCGCGAAGTTGCCGGATCGGTCCTCCAGCACGCCGATCTTGATCGTGTCGCTCCCGGAGGAGCTACCGCCGGCCGCACAGCCGGCGAGAGCCGTGCCCGCGACCGCGGCCCCCGACGCGAGGAACTCGCGACGGCCCACGGAGCGCCCGGTCATGCCGCACGCACCTCCGCGCAGACGAGATTGTCAGACGCGATTCGAGATTGGCTACGCAATTCAGCAGTCATTTCCACATTAGTCGAACATTCGACCATGTTTTGATCCACATCGTTGGCGATTAGCAGTATACATAAAAGATTTACTGACGAGATATTAATCCACCACACAAGACGTGAAATTGTATAAGGACGGATTAGGTTCCGGAAATACATTTGCGGATGGAGTGCTAACCCCGGTTCCGGTGGAAATTCACAAATTACGGCGGCCGTTCGGGCCGGAGACTGGAAGGACGCCCACACGGGGGCGAACCGACCGAGGGGGAGCTGTCCGCCGGTCACCGTGCGCGACGTGGGGGGCGGAACGCGACGCCGGGAAGAAGGCGATAGCGAAGCACGCGACGGAGCGACGAACGCGACGGAGCGACGAACGCGACGGAGCGAAGAACACGGCGGAGCGAAGCGCGCGACGACGCGAGGGAGCGACAGGGGAACGACGAGGAACGGGCGCTACAGCAGCGCGGGGACGCCGGACGCCAGGATGGAGACGGCGAGCGCGGCGATGGCCACGCCCGCGACGGCCTGGGCGGCCCCGTGGACCGTCGAGTGCCGGTCGCGCGTCAGGCCGAACAGCGCGCCGGCGCCCGCACCGAGCAGGCTCATCGTCGCGGTGATCGTCAGGGCGTAGGCGCCGACGGCGAGCGCGACGACGCTGGCGCCGTAGTCGGGGAGCAGCGTCGAGGCGAACACGATCATCGAGACGGGCGGCGAGAGGGTGAACAGCGCGCCGACGAGGCCCGTCTTCAGGAACGAGACCGTGTCGTGGTCGTGGTCGGTCCCGTCGAAGCCAGGCAGGGGGAGGCTGACGTGCGGGTGGCTGTGGGTCGTCTCCCCGTGGCGATGCTCGTCCGACCGAACGACGCGACGCAGGCCGCTGACGGCCATGACGGCGCCGAGCGCCCCGAGGACGACCCCGACGCCGACCGACCCGAGCGCGTCGAAGACGGGCGGGAACTCGGTACGGCCGGCCAGGAGGTACGCGCCCGCGAGCCAGGCCACGACGAGCGCGACGTGGCCGAGGCTGAAGCAGGCGCCCGCGAGCGCCGACAGCCGCGAGTCGCCGTACTCGCTCGTCATCGACGAGATGCCGGCGACGTGGTCCGGTTCGATGGCGTGCGTGATCCCCAGCAGGCCGGCGGAGGCGAGCGCCGCCAGCAGTGCCGAACTCATCTCTCCCCGCCCGCGACGGGCCGCGTGACCGCGAGGGCGTCTGCGCGAACGGTTCCGCGACGGATCCAGTGCATCACACGCCGGTAGACAAACCACCATCAAGCCACTTCGTAACCGAGCAAATATTGAAGCAATCTCGTAACCGTGCAAATATTGTTTCATCGGGGCTAGTTTATGTCGAACATCTCGCAACGTAGGGTCGAGATGAACGAACGCGAAACCGGGAGCGACGCGACGTCCACGAACGGACGGTGTCCCCCTCGATGACGGACGACCTCGTGCCGGGCGAGGTGCGGCCGGCCGACGGGACCGTCACCCTGAACGCCGGCCGGGAGACCACGACAGTGACCGTCGGCAACCGCGGGGACCGACCGGTGCAGGTCGGCTCGCACTTCCACTTCTTCGAGGTCAACGCCGCCCTGGTGTTCGACCGCGAGGCGGCCTTCGGGATGCGCCTGAACGTCCCGGCGGGCACCGCCGTCCGGTTCGAACCCGGCGACGAGCAGACCGTCGAACTCGTGGAGATCGGGGGGAAGCGCCGCGCCCACGGGATGAACGGGATGGTCAACGGGAGCGTCGACGGCGACCCGAGCGCCGCCCTCGACCGCCTGCGGGCGGCGGGCTTCGGTGACGCGAGCGCCGGCGACGCGGGCGCCTCGGGCGGCGACGTCGACGCGGGCGAGCAGGACGACGCCGGCGCCGCCGGGGAGCAGGACGGATGACCCGCGAGATCGACCGCCGGGCGTACGCCGACCTGTACGGCCCGACGGAGGGTGACAGGGTCCGGCTGGGCGACACGGAACTGTTCGCCGAAGTCGAGGTCGACTACCGGACCCCCGGCGACGAGGCGGTGTTCGGCGGCGGCAAGACGCTGCGCGACGGCCTGGGCCAGGCCCCCGGGGTGACACAGGACGAGGGGGCCCTCGACTGGGTCATCACCAACGCGACGGTGCTCGATCCCGTCCTCGGCGTGGTCGCGGGGGACGTCGGCATCCGGGACGGCGAGATCGTCGGCGTCGGCAAGGCCGGCAACCCGGACACGATGGACGGCGTCGACATGGTGGTCGGCCCCTCGACCGACGCCTACCCGGCCGAGGGGATGATCGCCACCGCCGGCGGCCTCGACGTCCACGTCCACTGGAACTCCGCCCAACTGCACGAGCACGCGCTCGCCGCCGGGATCACGACGATGCTCGGCGGCGGGTTCGGCGGCGGCGCCACCACGTGCACGCCCGGACCCGAGAACGTGCGACGGTTTCTGCGGGCCGCGGAGGCGTGGCCGGTCAACGTCGGCTTCTACGGCAAGGGGAACGCCTCCGAGCCCGGCCCGCTGCGCGAGCAGGTCGAAGCGGGCGCCTGCGGACTCAAACTCCACGAGGACTGGGGGTCGATGCCCGACGCCATCGACACCTGCCTCGACGTCGCCGAGGACGAGGACGTCCAGGTGTGCATGCACACGGACACGCTCAACGAGGCGGGCTTCGTCGAGAACACCTTCTCGGCGGTGGACGGCCGGACGATGCACCTGTTCCACATCGAGGGCGCCGGCGGCGGCCACGCCCCCGACATCATGGAGATGGTCGGCGAGCCGAACATGCTCCCCTCGTCGACGAACCCCTCGATGCCGTACACGGACAACACGTTCGACGAGCACCTCGACATGGTGATGGTCTGTCACCACCTCAACCCCGACGTCCCCGAGGACGTCGCCTTCGCCGAATCCAGAGTCCGGGCGGAGACCATCGCCGCCGAGGACGTCCTCCACGACGTGGGCGCCATCTCGATGATGACCTCGGACTCCCAGGCGATGGGCCGGATGGCGGAGGTCGTGCCCCGGACGTGGCAGACGGCCTCGAAGCTGAAGACCCAGCGCGGCCCGCTGCCCGAGGACGAGGGCACGGGCGCGGACAACCACCGGATCAAGCGCTACCTCGCCAAGTACACGATCAACCCCGCGATCGCGGCGGGGATCGACGACTACGTCGGGAGCCTGGAGCCGGGGAAACTCGCCGACGTCGTCCTCTGGGACCCCGCCTTCTTCGGGATCAAGCCGGCGATGACCTTTAAAGGTGGATTCCCGGTCCACTCGGAGATGGGGGAGGCGAACGGGTCGCTGATGACCTGCGAGCCGATCCTCCAGCGCCCGCGGGCCGGCGCGGTCGGCAAGGCGAGACACGACCTCTCGCTGACCTTCGTCTCCCCGGCGGCCGCCGAGGCCGACGTCGGCGAGGCGTACGGGCTGGACAGCCGGGTCGTCCCCGTCTCCGGCACGCGGACGCCCGGGAAGGGGGACATGCTGTACAACGACTACTGCCCGGACGACGTCGAGGTCGACCCGGAGACGTTCGAGGTCGCCGTCGACGGCGACCTCGTCACCTGCGAACCGGCCTCGGAACTGCCACTCGCACAGCGGTACCTGCTCTGAGACGATGACCGACCAGCAACCCGACCGACGACCGAGGATCGACCGGACGACCACCCACGACCACACACGGCCTCCCCGTCGACGCGAATCGCTCGTTCCGCAGGAGGCGGGCAACCCGGGAGGGGCGCCGTGAGCGATCCGCTCGTGCCCGGCGAACTCCTGGCCCGGGGGGACGACGTGACGATCAACGCCGACCGGGAGACCGCCGCGGTGACCGTCAGCAACACCGGCGACCGGCCGGTGCAGGTCGGCTCGCACTTCCACTTCTTCGAGGCCAACGCCGCCCTGGCGTTCGACCGCGAGGCGGCCTTCGGGATGCGCCTCGACGTGCCGGCGGGCACGGCGGTTCGGTTCGAGCCCGGCGACGAGCGGGCCGTCGACCTCGTGGCCATCGGCGGCGAGCGGATCGTCTCCGGGATGAACTCGCTGACCGACGGGCCCCTCGACGAGGAGACGAAGGCGGCGGCCGTAGAGCGGGCCCGCGACGCCGGGTTCGGGGGACGCTGATGGCGCGGGACCTCTCGCCCGACGAGTACGCCTCGCTGTACGGCCCGACCGAGGGCGACCGGCTCCGGCTCGCGGACACCGAACTGATCGCCGAGGTCGAGACCGACCACCTCACTCACGGCGACGAGACGGTGTTCGGCGGCGGCAAGACCATGCGCGACGGCATGGGACTGAAGCCCGGCTACACCGCCGAGGAGGGCGCCCTCGACTGGGTCCTGACGAACGTCGTGGTGCTCGACCCGGTGCTCGGCGTCCGGAAGGCCGACGTCGGGATCAAGGACGGCTACGTCGCCGGGATCGGCAACGCCGGGAACCCCGAGACGATGGACGGCGTCGACGAGGACCTGATCGTCAGCGCCAACACGGAAGTGATCTCCGCGGAGGGGAAGATCGCCACGCCCGGCGGGATCGACGTCCACGTCCACTTCAACTCGGCACAGCTCCCGCGCCACGCCCTCGCGTCGGGCGTCACGACGATGCTCGGCGGCGGCGTCGGCCCGTCGACGGTCGGGATCATCACGAGCGGCGCGTGGAACCTGGAGATGATGATGCGGGCGGCCGAGTCGTGGCCGGTCAACGTCGGCTTCTACGGGAAAGGTAACTCCTCGCGCCCGGCGGTGATCCGCGAGCAGGTCGAGGCCGGCGCGGTCGCGCTCAAGATCCACGAGGACTGGGGGGCGACGCCGGGGGTCATCGACACCTGCCTCGACGTGGCCGACGACACCGGGGTGCAGGTGGCGATCCACACGGACACGCTCAACGAGGCGGGCTTCGTCGAGAACACCTTCGACGCCATCGACGGCCGGACGCTCCACGCCTACCACGTCGAGGGCGCGGGCGGCGGCCACGCCCCCGACATCATCGAACTCGTCGGGAAGGCGCACATGCTCCCCTCGTCGACGAACCCGACGATGCCGTACACGGACAACACGTTCGACGAGCACCTCGACATGGTGATGGTCTGCCACCACCTCAACCCCGACGTCCCCGAGGACGTCGCCTTCGCCGAATCCAGAGTCCGGGCGGAGACCATCGCCGCCGAGGACGTCCTCCACGACATCGGCGCGGTCGCGATGATGGCGACGGACTCCCAGGCGATGGGTCGGATGGGCGAGCTGATCGCGAGGACCTGGCAGACGGCGGACAAGATGCGCCGCCAGCGCGGGCCGCTCCCGCAGGACGAGGGCGAGGGGAACGACAACCACCGGATCAAGCGCTACCTCGCCAAGTACACGATCAACCCCGCGATCACCGCGGGGATCGACGACTACGTCGGGAGCCTCGAACCCGGAAAGCTCGCCGACGTGGTGCTGTGGGATCCGGCGTTCTTCGGCGTCAAGCCGGACACGGTGATCAAGGGCGGCTTCCCCGCCTACTCGGCGATGGGCGAGGCCAACGCCTCGCTGATGACCTGCGAGCCGATCCTCCAGCGCCCGCAGTACGGCGCCTTCGGCTCGGCCCGGAACGCGACGAGCGTCCAGTTCGTCAGCCAGCAGGCGTACGACGCGGGGATCGAGCGAGCCTACGATCTCTCGAAGGTCGTGGTGCCCATCGCGGACACGCGGGACCTGACGACCGACGACTTCGTGCTGAACACGTACAGCCCCACGGTGGACGTCGATCCGGAGACGTTCACCGTCGAGATGGACGGCGAGCGGGTCACGTCCGAGCCGGACGACGAGATCGCGCTCGCACAGCGGTACCTCCTATGAAACTCACTCCGAAAGAACAGGAACGGCTCACGGTGTTCACGGCGGCAGAGATCGCTCGACGGCGAAAGGAACGCGGCGTCCCCCTCAACCACCCCGAGGCGGTCGCCTACATCACCGACTGGTGCATCGAACGGGGACGGGACGGACGGTCCGTCGCCGAGATCCGGTCGGGGGCGTCACAGCTCCTCGGCCGCGAGGACGTCATGGAGGGCGTCCCGGAGATGATCGGTATGATCCAGGTCGAACCCGTCTTCCCGGACGGCACCAAACTCGTCACCGTCCACGACCCGATCCGATCCGACAGCGTCGGACCCCTCGACGGGGACGACGCGGGCGAGGCGGACGGGGCGGCCGAGGCAGAGACGGCCGGGGACGGCGATGAGGCGGCCGAGGCAGAGACGGCCGGGGACGGGACGGCCGACGCGGAGGGAGGGGACTGATGCTCACCCACCGCGACGTCGCCACGGTCGGGATCGGCGGCCCCGTCGGCTCGGGGAAGACCTCGCTGCTCACCGAACTCGTCCCGCGCCTGCGCGACGTGGGCCTCGACGTGGGCGTCATCGCCAACGACATCCTCACCCAGGAGGACGCCGAGGTCCTGCGCGAGCGCTTCACTGACGTCGTCCCCGAGGACCTCGTCGCCGGCGTCGAGACCGGCGCCTGCCCGCACACGGGGATCCGGGAGGATCCGTCGATGAACCTCCAGCAGATCGACGCCTTTCTGGAAGCGTACCCCGACCTGGACCTCGTCCTGGTCGAGAGCGGCGGCGACAACCTCGCGGCGACGTTCAACCCCGAACTCGCGGACTACTCGCTGTACGTCATCAGTGTCGCCGAGGGCGACGACATCCCCCGGAAGCGGGGGCCGGGCGTCGTCGACTGCGACCTGCTGGTCATCAACAAGACCGACCTCGCGCCCCACGTCGGGGCGGACCTCGACGCGATGGAGCGCGACGCCCGCGAGGTGCGCGACGGCCCCTGCGTCCTCACGGACTGCAAGGCGACCGAGGGAGTCGACGAGGTCCTCCGGCACGTCCGGGAGGGCGTGCTGTTCGCCTGATGGCCGCAGACGGCCCGGACGCGCCGGACGCGTCCGACCGCCCGGCCGCGGGCGAGGCCCCCGACGCGACGGACGCTGGCGACGCCGCCGACCCGACGGACGCCCCCCACCCCTCGTTCGAGGCGTACGCCGCCGAACCAGTCCCCCAGGCGGCGGTCGGGTCGCCGGGCAAGGACGGCGTACTCGAACTGACGTTCGCGGCCACCGCGCGCGGGACGCGACTCGTCCACGACTACGCGACCGCCCCGTTCCACGTCTCGGGGACGCTCGGCCACGACCCCCACCCCGACGCCGAGACGGTGTTCGTCCAGTCGCCCACGGGGGGCGTCGCCCAGGGCGACCGCCACGACGTGACCGTCGAGGTCGGCGCCGACGCCGTCGCCCACGTCTCCACCCAGAGTTCGACCAAGGTCCAGGAGATGGAGCGCAACTACGCGGGCGCCGAGTACGCGCTGACCGTCGGGTCCGGGGGACACCTCGACTACGTGCCCGAGCCGACGATCCTCCACGCGGACAGCCGCTTCGCGCAGTCGCTCACGCTCGACCTCGCGGCGGGCGCGACCGCCGTCCTCGGCGACGTCGTCGTCCCGGGGCGGCTCGCCCGCGGGGAGCGGTTCGCGTTCGAGCGGTACCTCTCGCGGGTCCGGGCCGAGGGCCCCGACGGGCTCCTGTTCGAGGACGCGACCGCGCTCGCGCCCGCCGAATCGGATCCGCGAGCGCCGGGCGTTCTCGGCGAGTTCGCGGTGTACGGGACGCTGTTCGTCGTCGCGCCCGACCGCGACGCGGCGGCGCTGAGCGACGACCTGCACGCGGCCGCGACGTCGACCGAGGTGGTGGCGGCGGGCGAGGCCCGCGCCGGTGCGACCGAACTGCCGAACGGCGCCGGCGCGGCCGTCCGCGCGCTCGGCCACCGCGCCGAGACCGTCGGGGTCGCGCTCCACGAGGGGTGGGACCGCGCTCGCCGGGAGCTACTGGACGCCCCCGCGCCGGCCGGGAGGAAGTACTGATGCTGGTCGCCGAAATCCACCTCGGCCACCGCGACGACCCCGCACTCGCCGAGCGGCTGGCGGCCGCCGAGCCCTACCGGGTCGCGCTCTCGGACGTCGAACGGCGGCGATCCAGGGTCCGCACGGAGACCGAATCGGGGGCCGACCTCGGCGTCGTCGTCGGCCGCGACCTCGACGACGGCGACGTCCTGGAGACGCGGGACGGCGACCTCGTGGTCGTCGGCCTCGAATCCGTCGAGGCGCTGGTCGTCGACCTCGCCGACGCCGAGGTCGCCGCGACCGCGGCGCTCGAACTGGGTCACGCCCTCGGCAACCGCCACTGGTCGCTCGCCGTCCGGGGGAACGAGGCGCTCGTCCCCGTGACCGACTCCGTCGAGCGGATGACGGCGTTCGTCGAGGACCTGCTCCCGCCCGGGGCGACCACCCGGCGCGAGTCCGTCCCGCCGACCACGTTCGACGACGCGGGGCCGGACCACGGACACGCCCACGGCGACGGTGAACACGACCACGGCGACGGTGAACACGACCACGGCGACGGTGAACACGACCACGGCCGGGATCACGCGCACGACGACCACGGCCGGGATCACGCGCACGACGACCACGGCCACAGTCACGGGCACGGCCACGATCGCGGCCACGACCACGACGGGAGCGATTGTGGCCACGACGGGAACGATCGCGACGACGACCCGAACCACGCACCCGACGGGCCACGTCGCGTCCACGGCCGCCTCGTCGGGAGGGACGAGTCGTGACCGACACCGCGCGCCTGGAGGCGTTTCGGCTCGCCGATTCGTTCCTCCCGGTCGGGACCTACACCGCGTCCTACGGCCTCGAACAGTTCGTCCAGGCCGAGCGCGTGTCGAACGCCGACGACCTGGCGGCGCTGCTGGAGACGTACCTGGAGCGGCAGGTCGGGCCCGCCGACCTGGTGGCGCTCCGGGCCGCCCACGCCGCCGCGCGCGAGGGCGACGTCGACGGGGTCTGTCGGGCCGACCGCCGACTGGCGGCCGTGACGCTGGCCGCGGAGTTCAGAACGAGCGCGGAGCAGTCGGGGGGTCGGCTGCTCTCGCTGCAGCGCGAGTTGCGCGACGACGCGCGCCTGGATCGCTACGGCGAGCGCGCGGCCGCCGGCGACGCCCCCGGCAACTACCCCGTCGTCCTCGGCGCCGCGACCGCGGTAGCGGGCGTCGACGAGCGCGAGGCCTGTCTGCTCTGCTGTCACGGGTTCGCGACGGGGGTAGTCGGCGCCGCCCAGCGCGTGCTGTCGCTCGGGCACACCGACGCCCAGCGGATCCTCGACGGGCTCCGACCGACGATGGTCGACGCCGTCGACGACAGCGCGGGGCGGGGGCTGGACGACCTGACGCCCTTCGCGCCGCTGGTGGACGTGCTCTCGGCGGCCCACGAGCGGGCCGATCGCAGGCTGTTCACGAGCTAGTGCAAAGCGGCGCTCAGGGCTCGTCGCGTCCCTCGGTGGCCTCGCCGTCGGTGGCCTCGCCGTCGAGGTACTCGCGGTACACGCGGCCGAAGGCCTGGCGGCGGAGGGTGCCGACGGCCGCCTCGCGCTCGTTCTGGAACGTCGCCGCGACCACGCGCTCGGCGAACGGAACCGGGTGCCAGACGACGGACGCCACGTGCTCCGAGCCCGCCTCCGCGACCTGGTAGTCGGGGTGCTCGGCGCACCAGTCCTCGAACGCCTCGCGGTCGGCGACGAACACCCTGAGCAGTGAGGCGAACAGCGCGTCGCGGGCGGTCTCGACCACGTCGCTCGTCACGCGGCGGCCGTACTCCTCGCGGTCGAACTCCATCGCGCGCGCGGTCTCCCGGACGACGGTCTGGGCGGCGGGGCCCACCGACGCGTAGGCCTCGCGCGCCTCCTCGGCCGTCTCGGGCGCGAACACTCCCTCGGTCTCCATGCCCGAGCGTGGGGTCGTCGGTCGCTTAGCGTTGGCGGACGAGGGCGACGCCGCTCCGACGAGCGATAAACTGTTAGGGGAGCCGTCGGAACCGCCGGCCGTGTCGTCCCTCCACCCCCGACGCCTGGCCGACCGACTGCCGCTCGTCGGACTGACGCCCCGGGCGCCGATCGACCCCCGAACCGCCCTCCGCGACAGCCTCCCACTCGCCGGCGTGTTGCTGCTCTGGACGGTCCTCTCGTGGCTGGCCATCTACGATCCGTTCGTCGCCGAGACGGTCAGAACCGCCGGCGCCGTGGCGGCGCTCGGCTACGTCGTCGTCCGCGGGGTCCGACGCGGGCGGGACGCCGCGGCGCTGATCGACCGCGACGCGGCGAGCGTCGTCGGCCAGAACCTCCGCATCGCCCTCGCTCCCGCCGCGTGGTTCCTCGCCGCCGGCCTCGTCCCGATCGTCGTCGACCTCTGGAACCTGCTCGGGATCTACGGCCTGTTCGGCTCGCCCGCCGAGGCCCTGGTCCGGGTGTGCGCGCTGACGGGACTCGGCACCGCGCTCCTGGCCGTGATCGCTGGCGTCGTCGCCGCGCTCGGCGGAACGGAACTGTCGTCGCCGGACGCCGACTGAGCGGCGGCGGGCGGCTACGCCCGGTCCGCCGTGCTCCCCCCGTCGTCGGCGCCGTCGCCCGCATCGTCGCTCGCTGCCTCGTCGCCGTCGCTCGGGTCGCCCGCATTGTCGCTCGCGTCCTCGTCACCCTCGTCGGCCCGCATCCGCCGCGTCAGCTCCCGGGCCTCCTCCACGACGCGCCGGGTCTCCGCGTCGGTCGCGGCGTCCCCGCCCGGCCCGACGGCGGGCGGGACGTCGACGTCGGGACGGCCGGGCGTCTGGTCGTGGCCGTGCTGGTGGTGGCCGTGCCCGTCGCGGTCGACCGTGTCCTCGAACACGTCCTCGTAAGCGGTCTCCTCGGCGTGCTCGACCGCGACGGGCGCCAGGTCGGCGGGCGATCGCTCCCCCCAGTCGGGCGCGTGCTCGTCGAGCCACGCCTCGTGGTCCCCCTCGCGGAGCATCGCCGTGAACGCCAGGTGGTTGGCGAGATGCTCGCCGTCGCGCTGGGGCACCCCGCAGACCGGACAGGCGTATCCCATGGGTCGGGCTTGACGCCGGGCGCAAAAACGTGTGCCGGTGCCGGTGCCCGGGCGGAGCGACCGCCGACCGGAACGACCACCGACCGGAGCGACGGTCGGACGCGTTCACTCGCCGGACTGGTCCCGCCGGCGCTCGCGCCACGCCGGGACGTCGAGGACCATCACGAGCGCGTCCTCGCCGTCCTGGTAGTACCGGGGGACGCGCCGCATCACCTCGAAGCCCGTGTCGCGGTAGAGCCCCAGCGCCGCCTCGTTGGTGTCCCGCACCTCCAGTTTGGTGAGGGCGACGCCCGCCGCCGCGAAGCGGGCGAGCGCCCGCGTCAGCAGCGCCCGGCCGAGCCCGCGACCCTGGGCGTCGGGAGCGACCGCGAGGTCCTTGACGTGGCCGATGTCGCGGCCGTGGTTCGGCATCACGTCGCCGACGACGTAGCCGAGGATCGCCCCGTCGTCGCGCTCGGCGACCAGGAACGCCGGCGCGTCGAGGCAGTTCTCGAACGCCGCGAACGGCCACGGCTGGGGGAACACCGCGCGCTCGATGCGGAAGACGGCGAGGACGTCCGCCCGCTCGGCCGGCCGGATCGACACGTCTTCGAGGGGGTCCACGGCCGACGTTCGGGGGCGCCTCGCAAAAACGCAGTGGCCGCCGCCCGGCGCCGACGACCGGGCGGCGAGGGCGGGCGCCGACGACGGACGTCGAGGTACCGTCGACGAATCGGAGGACAGACCGCTCACGGGGAGCCGAGCCGACCGCCCGGCCACGCGCGCGGCGACGGCTCGCGGCCGGTGAAAAACGGGAGGAGTGGAATCGGGCGCTCAGTCGTCGGCCGGCGCGGCGCCGCCCGAGGACTCGTACTGCTCCTTGGTGAGGCGGAGTTTGCCGCCGGCGCCGAGGATGCGCCGCTCGCGCTCGGAGGCCTGCAGCGTGGCGGTGGCCTCCCAGTCGTCGTCGACGCGGATCGTGAACTCCGTCTCGCCGTTCTCGACCGCCGCGGCGACGTCCGTGACGATCTCGACCTGGTCGCCCTCGTCGATCTGCTGGTAGGTGTCCTCGTCGATCGTCAGCGGGACGATCCCGAAGTTGAACAGGTTCGCCTTGTGGATGCGGGCGAACGACTGGGCGAGGACGGCCTCGATGCCGAGGTACTGCGGGCACATCGCGGCGTGCTCGCGGGAGGAGCCCTGGCCGTAGTTCTCGCCGGCGACGAGGACGCCGCCGTCGGCGTCGAGCGCGCGCTGGGCGAACGTCTCGTCGACGCGCGAGAGCGTGAACTCGGAGAGCTTCTCGATGTTCGACCGGTACATCAGGATGTCCGACGTCGCCGGGATGATGTGGTCGGTCGTGATGTTGTCCTCCATCTTCAGGAGGACCTCGCCCGCGATGTCGGCTTCGAGGGGCTCACCGATGGGCGCGTTGCCGATGTTCGGTCCCTTGACGAGCCCGTCGTCGACGGCCTCGTCGGGCGCGATGAGGTCGGTCTTCGAGCCGTCGTACTTGTCGGGCAGTTCGACGCCGGGCGCCTCCAGGTCGCCGAGGTCGTCGGCCAGGTCGCGGGGGTCGACGATCTCGCCGGCGAGGGCGGCCGCCGCGGCCACCTCGGGCGAGCAGAGGTACACCGAGTCGTCCTCGATGCCCGAGCGGCCCTCGAAGTTGCGGTTGTACGTGCGGAGGCTCACCGAGTCGGAGGCCGGCACGTGGCCGATGCCGATACAGGGACCACAGGTCGCCTCGGAGACGTTGAGGCCGGCGGCCATCATCTCGGCCGTCCAGCCCTCGCGGGCGAGCAGTTCGGAGGCCTGCTTCGACCCGGGGGCGACGATCATCTCGACGTCCTTCTGGATCTCGCGGCCCTTCACCATCTTCGCGGCCGGGAGGATGTCCTCGTAGCCGCCGTTCGTACAGGAACCGACGAGCACCTGGTCGACGTCGGTGCCGGCGACCTCGCGGACGGGCACGACGTTGTCGGGCATCGAGGGCGTGGCGATGAGCGGCTCCAGTTCCGAGAGGTCGATGACGACCTCGTCGGCGTACTCGGCGTCCTCGTCGGGCGAGAGCTCCACGTAGTCCTCCTCGCGGCCCTGCCGGGCGAGGTAGTCCTTCGTCTTCTCGTCGGTCGGGAAGATAGAAGAGGTCGCGCCGAGCTCGGTGCCCATGTTGGTGATGGTCGTCCGCTCGGGGACCGTCAGCGACTCGACGCCGGGGCCGGTGTACTCGAACACCTTGCCGACGCCGCCCTTGACCGACAGCCGGCGGAGCATCTCGAGGATGACGTCCTTGGCGGTCGCCCACTCGGGGAGTTCGCCCTCCAGCCGGACGTTCACGACCTGCGGCATCTCGACGTAGTAGGCGCCGCCGCCCATGGCGACGGAGATGTCGAGGCCGCCGGCGCCGATCGCGAGCTGGCCCAGACCGCCGGGCGTCGGGGTGTGCGAGTCGGAGCCCAGGAGGGTCTTGCCGGGCGCGGCGAAGTTCTCCTTGTGGACGTTGTGGCAGATGCCGTTCCCCGGGCGGGAGAAGTACGCGCCGTACGTCCCCGCCGCCGACCGGAGGAACCGGTGGTCGTCCGTGTTCTTGAAGTCGAACTGGTAGGTCTGGTGGTCGCAGTACTGCGCGGCCAGTTCGGTCTGGACTTCGTCGAGGTCGAGCGCCTCGAACTGGAGCCAGACCATCGTGCCCGTCGTGTCCTGTGCGAGGACCTGATCGATCTCGATTCCGATCTCCTCGCCGGGATCGAGCGTCCCTTCGACGAGGTGATCGTCGAGGATCTTCTCCGTGAGCGTCTGTCCCATAACGTCTGACCCTCGTCGGTCCTCGGATATAAATCCCGCGAGTTACTGACCCTGGCACCACCCAAAAGCCGGCGCAGGCTGGCAATTTTCGCGACAATTCACGAGTTTATTCGCCTCCGAGTGAACGATCTGCGGTCGTCGGCTCGACCGGAGGGTGTGCAGCGGCCGCAGAGACGGCTCGCGAGCCGACCGGAGGCCGACGGTTCCGGTCGAACAGGCACGCTTTTGGCCCGCCGCGCGGGAGGGGGTGCCATGTTTCGGGCAGGGGCGTTCGTCGCCGACCACGTCACGCCGATCGCGGACGAACAGGTCCAGCCGAACGGGGTCGACCTCACCGCCGAGTCGGTCCTCAGGCAGGTGTCGCCGGGGCGGATCGGTCGGGACGGCAAGTCGATCGGGGAGCGCGAACCCGTCCCCGCCGGCGCGGACGCGGCGGAAGACGGCACCGTCGAGGCGACGGGGAGCGGGGACGCGGCGACCTGGCGCCTCTCGCCCGGCGCCTACGTCCTCCAGTACGCCGAGACTGTCCGGATCCCCGAGGGGCACGTGGGGTTCATCTACCCGCGGTCGTCGCTCATGCGCAACGCCGCCATGCTCCACACCGCCGTCTGGGACGCCGGCTACGAGGGGCGGGGGGAGGGACTGCTGGAGGTCCACCACGACCTCGAACTCGAACGCGGCGCGCGCGTGGGCCAGCTCGTCCTCGCGCGCGGCGACCACGAGACCACCTACGACGGGAGCTACCAGGGCGAGCGAACCGGGTGACCGGCCGCGTCGCACCGCTCGAACCGCACGCGGACGCTGTCGACAGGCCCATTAGCATCGATCCCATAGGTCACCGCCGTGAACGGTTCGTCGAGGTACACCGACGGGGCGCGGGGAGGACCCGACGGACGGGAACGACGACTCGACGGACGGGGACGACGACTCGACGGACGAGCGCGACGCGAGGACCGTGGCGGTCGCCGGCCGCGCAGTGTGCGTAGGCGGCGGGTGAGAGCGTGAGCGACCCGGCGGACGAACGCTACCGGCGGGCGTTCCGGGAAACCGCGACGCCGGCGCTCCTCACCGACGAGAACTTCGAGATCTTCGACGCCAACGCGGCCGCGCTGACCGTGACCGGGTACGAGCGCGAGGCGCTGCTCGGACGGACCTCGGCGCTGCTCGTGGACGACCCGCTCGTGTTCGAGGAGATGATGAGTCGCCTCCTCGACGGCGGGGCCTGGAGCGGCGAGTTCGACCTCCGGACCCGAACCGGCGAACTGGTGTTCGGGGAGGGTAGCGCGCAGCCGCTGATCGTCGACGGCGAGACGGTCGGCTACATCACCGTCTTCCGTGACGTCACCGAGCGCCGACGCTACGAGCAGACGATGCAGGTGTTCAACCGGGTCCTCCGGCACAACCTGCGCAACGACGCGAACGTCATCGCCGGCGCCCTCGACACGATCGCCGAGCGCCTGGACGCCGACGACGTCGTTCGCGACGCGATCGCCATGGCGCAGGGTCGGATCGAGTCGATGCTGGACCGGGCGGAGACGACGCGTAACCTGAGCGACCTTCTCGGGCGGCGCCGCGACCTGACGATACGCCCCGTCCGGGTGGACCACGAACTGGCCCGCGGCATCGAGCGCGTCGACACCGAGGGCGTGGACCTGACGATCGACTGGACCCACGCCGACGCCCAGGTACTGGCCGACGACCTCCTGCGCGTGGCCGTCGAGGCGCTCGTCGAGAACGCCATCGAGCACAACGACAAGCCGGACCCCACCGTCTCGGTCGCGGTCGAACGCGAGGGGGAGAACCGACTTCGGGTCGTCGTCCGGGACAACGGCCCGGGCATCCCGCCGGGGAGCGAGGACCGGATCTTCGGCCGAACCGAGGACACCCCGCTGTTTCATAGCCGCGGCCTGGAGCTGTTTTTCGTCGACCGACTGCTCAACCTCTACGGCGGCGAGGCCCGCGTTCGGCCCAGCGAGGACGCCGGCAGCCGCTTCGAACTGTCGCTCCGCCTCGCCGGTCGCCCCCCGGAAGACCCCGACGCCGGGTGAGTCCTCCGTTCAGGCGTCCGTCAACCACACCGAGACAACTGTTAACACTCCAGAGCGCGTCGGAGTCTAGCGTCGCTCGCGTCGACTCGGCGCGGGACGGCACGTCGCAGCACGGGCGGTGGAGGAGACCATGGCAACGAAGCGAACGGGGGACGAGACGGCAGCTGGAACCGACGGGACGCGGCCGCCAGCGGACTTCGAGCGCGCCGAGCATGCGCTCTTCGAGTCGGTCGGGCTCCAGCCGGAGTCCAGGTTCGTCGACGTCGAAACGCCAGGGGTGCGCACGCACGTGCTCACGTCCGGTCGATTCGACGACGAACCACCGCTGGTGTTCGTCCACGGCACGGGGGCCTTCGGAGCGTTTTTCGCACCGCTCATGGCTCGGTTCGAAGACGCCGGCTGGATCGCGTTCGACCGGCCGGGGTACGGCCGTAGCGGCCCGTTCCGCTACTCCGAGCGGACCATCCGCCGCACGGTCCTAGACGTACTGGAGGGGGTCCTCGACTCCCACGGCTGCGACCGCATCGACCTCGTCGGACATTCGATGGGTGGGCACACGAGCCTCCTGTTCGCCGGTGTCTTCCCCGAGCGCGTCCGAAACGTCTTCGTCGTCGGATCGGTGCCGGGGTTCCCAGGAACCCGCCCACCGATCCCGATCAGGGTGTTGACGGCCCCGCTGCTCGGCCGGGTCGTTCGGCGACTCCAGAAACCGGGGGTGGCGGGCGTGTTGGACATCGCCGAGGTGTTCGGGGAGCGCGAGGCCATCCGGAAGTATCCGGCGGTCGTTCGCGCCATGGCAGCCCACGAGGCGACGCCGAAGTCGTCGCTGGCCGGGTACAGCGAGTTCCGCTCGCTCGTCTCGCCACTCTCCCTGAGCGGGTGGTCTCGGCCGAACCGAATTACGCCGGCGGAGCTGCGACGCGTCCGTGCCCCCGTGACGGTCGTCTGGGGCGGGTCCGATACGCTGGGCAAACCGGACGACGTCCGGGAGTCCGTGGCGCAACTCCGGAACGCTCGGTTCGAAGCCGTCGACGCGGGACACATCCCCTTCCTCGCCCACCCCGACCGGTGCGCCCAGCTCATCCGCGAGGCGAGGTCGGGATGACCCGGTCTGGACAGGCGACCGGCGGCCGATCCGGACGTGCTCGCTCCGCTGCGCGCGACCGGCAGGGCTCAATCCCTCCCGCGTGCGCCGAACACGCTCGCTGTCGCTCGCGAGTTCGGACGGGCCGGGAGGGACTTGAACCCCCGACCATCTGGTTAAAAGCCAGACGCTCTGCCGGACTGAGCTACCGGCCCACGGTCTGCCCTTCCTGTCGGGCGGTGATAAGCGTTTACTCTCGACCTGCGAGGGGCGACCGCGGGCCGCCGCGCCGCCGATGTGCTGGCGACTACCTCACCGAGACGACCGGGCAGTTGACCGTCGCCACGCCCGACGCGAGGATCGTCGCGTCGGTCGCCGAGTCGAGGTCCGAGACGCTCCCGAAGTCGGCGTTGTCGTAGACGTTCACCAGCCACAGCGGGGAGTAGCCGTCGTCGCCGGGCAGCGTCGCGAGCACGTTGTGAGTCCGGTCGCTTCCCGCCTCGGTCACGAATCCGGAGGCGGGCCCGCCGCCGTCCTCGTCCGGGTTCACGTTGAAGCTCACGTAGATCGGCGAGACGGGAACCCGCCCGTCGCGCACCGCGAGCGGCGCCTCCGCGAACTGGAAGTACGACACCACCTTGCCCCGGTACCAGCCCTCGACGAGGCCAGGGTCGCCGTCGCCGTAGCGCATCGACGCGGTCGAGCCGTGGGGGACGACGGGACAGTTCACCAGCGAGTCCGTCGCCGTCATCGGGTAGCCCGCGTCCGTCAGGTCCGCCAGGCTGGTGGCCGCGTTGGCCTCGTAGTCCGCCGGCACCGTGACCCGGTGGACGTGCCAGAAGTCGCTGTACCCGTCGTCGCCGGGAATCGCGTCGATCACGTTGCGTTGGCCGTCGACGGGTCGGTCCTCCCCCTCGCGGAAGAGGACGTAGATCGGCGCCGGACTCGTCGGCTGGACGTCGAAGTTGTAGTACGTCGCCGACTCGCCGTCCGGTCCCAGTCCCCGCGTGACGAACGGGCCGCTGTCGAAGTCGATGGGCTCGTCCGGCCCCGGGAGCGCGTCGTTCTCGGCGCGGACCATGAGCGTCCCGGCGGCCTCGCTGAAGCGGTCGACCGCCACCCGCGGCGCCGACACCGGGTCCGCGGGCGTGCCGTCCATCGACCCGTCGCCCGCGGCGTCGGTCATCTCGCCCGTGGACCCGTCCATCTCGCCCGTGGACCCGTTCATCGCGTCCGCGGACGTACTCGTGCGGCCGCCCATGGAGTCGTTCGTGCCGTCGTCCGTGGCGCCGGTCGTCGAGGGCGATCCGCCGCTGCCGCCAGTGCACCCGGCCAGGAGCCCCGTCCCGACCAGTCCCGCGGCGACGACGAAGCGTCGCCGGGTCGTATCCCGCGCGTCGGTCGTCTCCCGTGCGTCGGTCGTGTCTCGCGCCTCGGTCGTTTTCCGCATCGGGGTCGTGTCTCGCGCCTCGGTCGTTTTCCGCATCGGGGTCGTGTCCCGCGCCTCGGTCGTGTCTCGTGCCATGGTCGTGGGGACGCCCGACGGCCTCATACCGATTTTTCAGGCTTCCACCGCACTGTGTCGCGGGTCGGGGCCGACTCTGACGCGACTCTCTTCAGAATCTCTCGCGACTGTCGGCGGACCCCGGGAGCGACGCGTCGGCGGCGCCGCACCCCTACGCGGAGTCGGAGAAGTACGACCGGAGCGCCTCGCTGACGACGTCGCCGGGGCTCCGGTTTTCCAGCGAGGCGCGGCGGCGCAGTTCGAGGTACACCTCGGGCGGGAGCGTCAGGGTGAGTTCCCCGAGGGCGACGCCCTGGTCGGCGAGCGCCTGTCGGATCGACATCCCCTCGTTGACGCCGCTGGCCACCTGCCTGACCTCGCGGACGGTGAGGCCGCCGTCGACGGTGGCCCAGGCGAGGTAGAAGCGGGCGTCGCCGGACACTCGCGCGATGTGCTTGGCGGCGGTCGGGGCGATGTGGCCGCGAGCGACGTGGCGCCGGATCGCCTGCGGGAGGTCGTGGACCCGCGCCCACTTCCGGATGAACGACACCGAGACGTCGCCGCCGGCCCGCTCGGCGGCGGCCTTGTACGAGCCGACGCCGCGGACCAGCGCGGCGCAGGCCGCCGCCCCCCGCAGCATGTAGACGTTGTCCTCGGCCCCGACGGTGTTCTCGGAGAAGGCCCGCACGGTCTCGGCGGCGAGCTGGACGCTCTCGGGGTCGTCCGGGTCGAAGCCGACCGCCTCCCGCGCGCGCTCACCAGTCACCGCCGGGTCCGCGCGGACCACGGGCTCCCCGACCGGCTCCTCGCGATCCGCCGGCGACCCCCAGCCGGGCGGGGTCCCCCCGTCGGGTCGCGGGGCGGCCGCGTCGTCAGGGCGACTGTCTGTCATGGATGCTCGTTCCGGGTGCCGGGTGAAAAGTATCGCGCCGGTGGACGCGGGACTCGCTCAGTCGCCGCGCTGCTCGGAGAGGTGTTCCCAGATCTCGGTGCAGCCCGCGCCGTCAGAGAGATCAGCGAGATGCTCGTCGACCGCGGGCTCGTCGTCGGCCTCGACGCCACTGGTGGCCGTCTCGGTCTCCACGCCACCCTCGGCCTCCTCGTCACCGCGACCGTCGGCGGCGAGTTCGAGGCGGCTCATCGCTCGCGGCCCTCCTCGTAGAGTTCGGGGGCCACGTCCGCGGGAGCGTGTTGGCGTCGGTCGTTCGTCGGTTGATCCGTTCTCATCACCACCTCGTAACGGTCCAACCAAGTTAAGGGCCCCTTCGCCTGTAAGAAAGGCCCTAGCTCCCGGCTACCGGAACCGGTTGCCGGCATCTTCGACGCGCCGTGAGCGGAGAGATCGCACGGCGTCGTCGGGTTGACCGAGCAGTCGGGCGTCACCGGGAGCGCCAGGGGGTTGCGGCTCCCGACGGGTTGAGGACGCTCGACCGCAAAGCCGGAGTATGAGCGTCGCGCTGCGCATCCTCGACGACGGCGCGTGGATCTCCGTGAACGACCGGCGGGAGGTGTCCGTCTCCGAACTCTGGCGGTTCGCCGACGCGGACTGGTGTGCCTGTCGGCTCCCCGACCTCGTGGTCGAGGGGTTCCTGGAGGTCGGCGCCGACGGGCGAACCGTCGAGACGCGGGTGTACGGCCAGTGCATCGCCTGCGGCGAGAAGGGGACGACCGACTGGCTCCCGGTCGGACGCGTCGTCGACGGCGAGTTCGTCGACCTCGACCGCGAGAGCGTCCTGCGCCCCGCCGCCCGCCCCGATCGACCGCCGAGCGGCGACGCCTCCCGCGCGGGCGACGAGGACGCCGACGGTCCGGAATCCGGACGGGTCGAAGACGACCCGAGAGGAGACAAGAGATCCTGAGAACCCGCGAGCGAGCCTCCTCGCCGCCCGGTTGAGCGGTGAGATCGTGGCTCATACCGGCAACATAGTCCCACGTCCGGCAGCACCGGGGATGGTTGACGGCACGGACGGGGGTTTAGGTGTGTCCCGCGTACGCCGGTCCAGAAAGATGCCCACGGACGTCGAACAATGGAAATCCGAGGTGTACGGGAACGAGATCCGTGACCACCTCTACCGGTTCGCAGAGGAGGGCTGGGACGCCATCCCCGAGGACGAGCACGACGAGTGGTTCGAGCGCTTCAAGTGGTGGGGGCTGTACCACCAGCGCAACGGCCAGGAGTCCTACTTCATGATGCGGATCGGCACGCCGAACGGCGTCCTGGAGCCGGGACAGGCCGAGGTCGTCGCCGACGTCGCCGAGAAGTACGCCGAGGGGCCCGTCGAGAACCCCCTCTTCGGCAACGGCTGGATCGACTGGACGACCCGCCAGTCCATCCAGCTCCACTGGATCAAACTGGAGGACATCCCCGACGTCTTCGAGGAGCTGGAGTCGGTGGGCCTGTCGACCCAGCAGGCCTGCGGCGACTCCTGGCGCAACATCGTCGGCTGCCCGGTCGCCGGCAAGGACAAACACGAGCACGTCGACGCGCTCGACCTCGCCCACGAACTCAACGACACCTACAAGGGCCACGAGGAGCACTCGAACCTCCCGCGCAAGTGGAAGGTAAGCGTGACCGGCTGCCGCGAGGGCTGCGGCCAGGGCGACATCAACGACCTCGCCTTCGAGCCGGCGTCGAAGGAGATCGACGGCGAAACCGTCAGGGGCTACAACGTCCGCGTCGGCGGCGGGCTCTCCCGCAACGAGGAGCGCCTCGCCCGCGACCTCGACGTGTTCGTCACGCCCGAGCGGGCCGCCGAGGTGGGCGGCGCCATCTCCGCGCTGTTCCGCGACTACGGCGACCGCGAGAACCGCTACAACGCCCGGATCAAGTTCCTCGTCGACGAGTGGGGCACCGAGAAGATGCGCGACGTCCTCCAGGAGGAGTACGTCGACTGGGAACTGGAGACGGCCGGCGAGGACCTCCGCGAGGACTACTCGTACAACTCCGGGTACGCCACGGGCGGCCACGCCGACCACGTCGGCGTCCACGAGCAGAAAGACGGGAACTACTACGTCGGCCTGAACGTCCTCGTCGGTCGGATGGCCACCGAGGACACCCGCGAACTCGCCGAACTCGCCGACGAGTACGGTAGCGGCGAGATCCGCATCACCCAGCGCCAGAACGTCATCGTCACCGACGTCCCCGAGGAGAACCTGGACGACCTGCTGGACGAACCCCTGCTCGACACCTACGAGCCCGACCCGCACCCGTTCATGCGGGGCTCCATCGCCTGCACCGGCACGGAGTTCTGCTCGCTGTCGATCGTCGAGACGAAGAACCGCCAGGTGCGCTACGCCCGCTGGCTCAAGGACAACGTCGAACTTCCCGAGGGGGTCGACGACTTCCACATCCACCTCTCGGGCTGTACGGCCTCCTGCGCCCAGCCCCAGATCGCCGACGTCTCCCTGCGCGGGATGAAGACCCGCAAGGACGGCGACCCGGTCGAGGCCCTCGACATCGGCCTCGGCGGCGGCCTCGGCGAGGAGCCGAACTTCGCCTCCTGGGTGCGCCAGCGCGTCCCCGTCGACGAGGTGCCCGGCGCCATCGCCAACCTGATCGAGGGCTACGAACGGCACCGCGAGGACGGCGAGAGCTTCCGATCGTTCGTCGAGCGCCACGAGGACGACGAGGCGTTCCTCGCCGACCTGCTCGAACCCGAGGAGACCGACTACGAGGACCCGATGATGCACAACACGAAGATGACCTGGTACCCCTACGCCGAGGACGACGACATGGACGCCTCGCCGGCACCCACCCGCGCCGACGGCACGCCCATCGACGACGCCCCCGCCGACGACTAACACCGGCCTTTTTCTTCGTCGGGTGCCGCCGGAGGCGGCACCACTCTCCACGGGCGACCCGTGAGTCGCCTGTGGGGAAGCGAGACGGCTCCGCCGTCTCGCCCTCCTCGAAAAAGCTCGATCAAAAAGGCCGCGAGTCGCCGGTGAACCGCGCGAGCGCAGTGGACACGGCTCTGGTGATCGAGGCACACGGAGATGCGCCCTCACGTCCGTCGACTCGGTCACGCGGGACGTTCCGGAGAACGCGGCGCGTCTGAACCGCTGGAGCACGAACGACGAGTCCGTCCGCGTTCACAATATTGTACAACAAGCACAATATATTTGCCGCGAGGGACTGTACTGTTACGTATGGATCCGATCGTCGTTATCGGCGGGGACGCGGCCGGCATGAGCGCGGCGAGCAAGTTCAAACGCGAGCAGCCCGAGCGGGACGTCCTCGTCTTCGAACGCGGCGAGTACGTCTCGTACGCCGCCTGCGGGATGCCGTACTACGTGAAGGGCGAGGTCGACTCGCTCGACGACCTCGTCACGGTCACGCCCACGGCGTTCGTCGAGGAACGCGACGTCGACCTGCGCCTCCACCACGAGGTTGTCGACGTGGTACCCGAGGAACACGAGGTCGTCGTCGAGGGACCCGACGGCCAGTTCCGGCAGGCGTACGATCAGTTGCTCGTCGCGACCGGGGCGCACGCGGTGACCCCGCCGTTCGGGGGCATGGACCTCGACGGCGTGTTCACGCTGCACTCGCTCCCCGAGGCCGACGCCGTTCGCGAGTATCTCGCGTCCGAAGACCCCGACGCCGTCGCGGTGGTCGGCGGGGGGTACGTGGGGGTCGAGATGGCCGAGGCGTTCCACGCCCACGGGGTCGCGGTCCACCTCTTCGAGATGCTGCCCCACGTCATGGCTCCGTTCGGCGAGACGGTCGCCGAACGCGTCGAGGAGCACCTGCGCGACGAGGGAATCACCCTCCACCTTGACACCGCAGTCGAGCGGTTCGTCGGCGACGACCGGGTGACCGGCGTTGACGTCGGCGACCGGGTCTACGACGTCGATCTCGCGCTCGTCGGGGTCGGGGTCGCACCGAACGTCGACCTCGCCGAGCGGGCGGGGATCGAACTGGGCGAGACCGGGGCGATCGCGACCGACGCCTACGGCCGGACGAACGTCGACGACGTGTTCGCGGCGGGCGACGTCGCCGAGGCGCGGCACGTCGTCACCGGCGACCCCGACCACGTCCCGCTCGCGCTGACGGCGAACCGTGCAGGTCGCGCCATCGGGCAGACGATGGCCGGCGACGAGACCTCAGTGGGGGACATCGCGGGGACCGCCGTCGTCAAGGCGTTCGACCTCACGGCGGCGCGTACTGGCATCGTCGACGACGAGCGAGCGCGCGAGGCCGGGTTCGACCCCGTCCCCGTCGAGATCACCGCGTCGTCTCGGGCCCACTACTACCCCGGCGCCGAGAAGATCACCATCACCATGCTCGGCGACCGCGACTCGGGGCGCGTCCTCGGGGCGACGATGGTCGGACGCGAGGGCGTCGCCAAGCGCATCGACACGGTCGCCGCCGCACTCCACGAGGGAACGACCGCCGAGGAACTGTCCTACTACGATCTCGCGTACGCACCGCCGTACAGCCCCGTGTGGGACCCCGTACTGACCGCGGCGAAGGTGCTCGCCGGGAAACTCGACTGACCGCCGTCGGGACCGGAGCCGCCGGTGCCTGGGCCGGTTTCGTCTCGGGCGTTTTCGCGGGCCGCGACCGACCGAACCCCCGGGGCCGAATCCCGGCGCGCCCGGAGGCGTGGTATTGTGCGAAAATGCCACTGCTAACCGCAGGCCAGACCCCCGTCGACCATCGACCGAAGGGCGGATCTCACCTCGACGAGCACGTCGACCAGGCGGGTAGTTCCCCGGACGGAAGTCGGAAAGCTGCGGTCGGCCCCCTCGTCGCCGCGGACGAACGGAGCGAGCGACCGCGAGAAAAGGTCGCGGTGCTACCGCAGCCACCGGACGAGTCGGAGCAGCAGCGACACGGCGGTCCCGAGGCCCGGAACCTTCGACGAGAGCGCCGCCGCGCCGAGCAGCAGGACGCCGCTCTTCGGGCGGCCGCGGACGAACGACAGCGCGGCGTCGACGAGCGTCGAGACGGTGCTGACCCTGTTCAACGACCGGGTGTTTACTGTGGCCATACCTCACAGTTGGCCCGTGCCGGTAAAAAGAACGACCTTGCAGACGGCGACGAGCGAGGGCGAGCGGGGCGAAAACTGGCACGGTCACTCACGGTGGCGACCCGTTGCAGTGGCAGGCACAACGTACGTTCGTGGACTGCCCCTCCGGGAGAGTGATGAGCGAAACACGACAGCAGCCCCTGGACGGGACGACAGTCGGCGTCTTCCTCGCGCCCGAAGGCACCGAAGAAGTGGAGTTCGTCGAGCCACGGCGCGCCGTCTCCGACGCCGGGGCCGACGTGACGGTCCTCGGGACCGAACGCGGCGAGGCCCGGACGGTGAACGACGACCTGGACGGGAGCGACAGTTACGCGGTCGACGAGACCTTCGCGGCGGCGTCGCCCGACGAGTTCGACGCCCTGATCGTGCCGGGCGGGACCGTCGGCGCGGACAAACTCCGGGCCGAGGACGAGGCGGTCGACTTCGTCCGCGAACACGTCGAGGACGGCAAGCCCGTCGGCGTGATCTGCCACGGGCCGTGGGTGCTCGTCGAGGCCGACCTCGTCGACGGGCGGACCCTGACCTCGTACCACAGCCTGCAGACCGACGTCCGGAACGCCGGCGGCGACTGGATCGACGAGGAGGTCGTCGCCGACGACGGCGTCGTGACCAGCCGCAACCCCGACGACCTCGACGCGTTCTGTGACGCCATCGTCGACGCGTTCGCGACCGTCTCGGCCGAGCAGTAGGACCCGCCGGCGACCCGTCGGATCGTCGTCCGGGCGACCGCTCCCGGACGACTGGCGGGTGCCCGGGCGACTCGTGGGTCGCCCGGTCGACTTGCGGGTCGCCCGGAGGGGACGGTTCGGATCACACCGCGGAGACCCTGACGCGTGAGCGGACACCGACGCGTGGGCCCCGTGCAATCTCACCGATTCTGACGGGTCAAATGCGTCCTGAAACACCTCTATGGACGACGCAGCGGTCTAGTCGAGTATGCCAGACCTCGCCGACCCCCGGAGCGCGGTCGTCCTCGTCGTGGCGCTCGCCGTCGCCGGCGGCGGCCTCTGGCCGCTCTGCGACGGCGCGGCGGCCGACGCACAGCGACCGCGACCGCTCGACTCGTGTACCACGATCACCGAGCCGGGGCACTACGCGCTCGCGGCCGACGTGATCGACAGCGAGGCGGACACCTGCATCCGCGTCCGGTCTGACGACGTCGTCCTCGACGGTCGCGGCCACCGAATCGACGGCGTCGGCGCGTTCGGGACGGCCGGCGTGGTCGTCCGCCCGACCGCCGACCGGCCGCTCCGGAACGTCACCGTGCGGAACGTGACGGTCACCGACTGGGACGACGGCGTCCGCTACATCCGCGTCGTCGACGGCGCCGTCACGGGGACGACGACGGCGACCAACCGCGTCGGGCTCTCGCTGCTCAACGCCCGCGACAACCGCCTCGCGGACAACGTCGCCCGCGACAACCGCCTGCGGGGCATCTCGCTGCTCGAATCCAGCGCGAACAACACGGTCGTGAACAACACGGCGACCGACAACGCGCTGTTCGGCATCCACCTCGTTGAGGGCGGGGCGCGGAACAACACGCTCGCCGCCAACGCGGCGTCGAACAACGAGTTCGGGATCGCCCTCGTCGGGGCCCACGAAAACGTCGTGACGGGGAACACCGCGGACGGCAACCGGATCGCCGGCGTCTGGCTGTCGGCCGCCCGCGGCAACCGCCTCGCGCGCAACGCGGTCTCGAACGGCTTCTACGGGATCTTCCTCGCCGACCGGTCCAGCGGGAACGCGGTGTCGGCCACCGTCGCCGCGTCGAACGCGGTCGGGGTCCGGCTTCGATCCAGCGACGGCAACCGCGTCGTGAACAACGAGATCCGGTCCAGTAGCGACACCGCCATCCTCCTGATATCGAGCGACGACAACGTGGTGACCGGGAACGTCGGGTCGGACAACGCGCGCGGCGTCACGGTCCTCAGGTCGACGGGCAACTCGCTCGCGAACAACACGGTCGCAGGGTGACCGACCGGCGTCGCCGCCCGGCGGTAGCGAGGCCCAAAAGCGGCCGAACGAAGCGTCTGATCGGTAAGTCGTGGTCCTTTTGTCCGCCGGGCGACGACGGTCGGGTATGATCTTCGAGACCCTCCCGACCACGCCCCGGTCGGAGGAACTCATCGACAAGGCCTTTTCGCGGGCCGCCCGCGCCGGGCGGGCGAAGGGGGGCCTCGACGCACAGGAGTCGATGCTGGTGACGGCGGCCAACATCCTCGCGGACAACCTGGAGAACGTCGTCACCGACTGGCCCGACTTCGGGACGGTCGACCCGTTCTACGTCGACCTCGCGGACGCGGTACTCCGACGCGAGGTCGCCCCCCGCGAGTCCGAGAAGGGCGTGGTCCAGGAGGGCGTCGACGCCCTGCGGGCGAGCCTCTCGGAGCTAACGTGGGCGAGCCGGCAGATCCGCGACATCCGCGGGGAGTACCAGACGAAGCTCCGGGGGACGGACCCCGCCACGGCGCGAAAGCACCGCAAGCAGGCGTTCGCCCGCATGGCCGACGTCGTCGAGGAGGTCGCCGTCGACCTCCGGCGGGTCGGGGACGCACGGGACGCGCTGAAGGGCCTCCCCGACGTGCGCCCCGACGAACCGGCGATCGTCGTCGCGGGCTACCCCAACGTCGGCAAGTCGTCGTTCGTCAACGCCGTCACCCGCGCGACCAACGAGATCGCGTCGTACCCCTTCACCACCCGCGGGGTACAACTGGGCCACTTCGAGCGCGACCATCTCCGGTACCAGATCGTCGACACGCCCGGGCTGCTCGACCGGCCGATGGCCGAGCGCAACGAGATCGAGCGCCAGGCCGTCTCGGCGCTGGAACATCTCGCCGACGCCGTCCTCTTCCTCGTGGATCCGAGCGGCGACTGCGGCTACCCGCTCGACGCCCAGCTCGAACTCCGGAACGAACTCCGCGAGCGCTTCGACGTCCCCGTCATCACGGTGTGCAACAAGGCCGACCGCTCCCGGGACGTCGAGGCCGACGCCTACATGAGCGTCACCGAGAGCGAGGGCGTCGACGACGCGCTGGACGCCGCCGTCGCGGCGGTCGACTGGGAGCCGGACATCCCGCCGTCGCGCCGGGACTGAGCCCCGCGGCCGCGTCTCGACTCACTTGGGCGGCCGGAGCGGATGGTGCCGGCCGCTATTTCGGCGGCCGGAGCGGATGGTGCTGGCCGCTATTTCGGCGGCCGGAGCGGATGGTGCCGGCCGCTATTTCGGCGGCCGGAGCCGGTAGTACCGGCGGTTGAGGTCGTACATGTAGCCCTCGCGCATCGTCTTGAGCACGGCGTAGGTGACGCAGGCGGCGACGACCGGCAGCAGGAACGTCAGGTCGAAGAGGAGGTGAACGTTCATCGGCACGAGGTTCTTCGCGGAGTAGACGGCGAGGGTGAACGCGAAGACGACGCCGCCGGCGCCGAGGGCGGCCCAGAACGGCTGCTCGACCGGCCGCCGGGCCGACCCCTTGTTCAGGAACGGCAGGACCGTGATGGCGCCGACGACCACGAGGTTGGCGAGCACGCCGTAGACCCGGTCGCCCACCAGTTTCGTCTCGCCCAGGATCGAGAGCTGGGGGTTCAGCGGGCCGAGTTTGAGCAGGCCGAACGACCAGTAGAGGTACCAGTCGGGCAGGATGATCGCCGGCGTGTCGCCCGCGTCCGCGGGCGGGCCGATGTGGGGCGGGAGCGTCGCCGCGAGAAAGAGGAGCATCCCCACGAAGAAGGCGGCGATCGAGAGGTTCCGCACGAGTTCGTGGGGCCAGGTCGGAAAGGCGAGCACGTCGCGCTCGACGTAGTCCGACTCGGTGCGCAGGTCCTGGTCCTCGCGGCGGGCGCGCTCGAAGTACTCGTAGGTCAGCCGCGGGAGACCCGTCTTGCGCTCCTTGCGCTCGCTCCAGGTCGGCGTCTCGTCGTCGGGGGCGACGATGCCCGTCCCGCCGCCGTCGGTTCGAACGTCGTCGCCGTCGGTGGTGTCTGTGTCACTCATTGATTTAGTGGGGTTCCGCGATGCCCTGCACCCACACGATGCCGATGTGGATCGCGATGAGCGTCGTCACCACGAACGGGAGCAGGAACACGTGGATGATGTACATGCGCTGCAGGGTCGGCTGCCCGAGGGTGAACCCGCCGAACAGCAACTGGGCCACCCACTCGCCGGCGAGCGGGATCGACAGCGACATCTCGACGCCGATCTGGCCGGCCCAGAACGCCAGCTGGTCCCAGGGCAGCAGGTAGCCGGTGTACCCGAACACCATCGTTAGCGAGATGAGGACGATGCCGAGGATCCAGTTGAGCTCGCGGGGCTCCTTGTAGGCCCCGGTGAAGTACACGCGGAGCATGTGGAGGAACACGGCGGCGACCATCACCTGGGCCGACCAGCGGTGGATCGACCGCAGCATGAAGCCGAACTGCAGGTCGCGCATGATGTACGCGATCGAGTTGTACGCCGTCGACGGATCGCCCATCTGCGCGGGCGCGTAGTAGAACCCCAGGAGCGCCCCGGAGATCGCCGCCACGATGTACGCGAGCGTCGAGAACGACCCGAGGGCGTACAGGGGGTACCAGTACCAGAACTTGTTGTCGAGGTTGTACTGCTCGGTGTGGCTCTTTGGCATCTGGAGGTTGACCCGGTAGTAGAGGGTCTCGAGCAGCTCCAGGTAGTCGACGATGCGCAGGCGCTTGTCGAGCCAGATGAGCGTCGTCAGGAACACCGACTCGACCGGCGTCAGGTCCTTCTCTTTCATCCAGCCCGCGTGGTCGTACTCGTCTTTGGGTTCGAGACTCATTGGTTGGTCACCGCTTGTAGTAGGGGTACACCGCGCGTTTGACCGTGTCCCAGGCGTCGCCGCCGACGTCGACGCCGTCGACCTGGTCCTCGCGGATGTACAGGTCCTCCCACTTGCGCCGACGTTTCTTCACGATCACGACGTCGGGGAGGAACTCCTTGCGATACAGCGCGAGGATAAAGGCGAGGTCGACGAACACCATCGCCAGGACGCCGCCGAGGAACATGTTGCCCGTGTCCGTCAGCCCCCACCCCGAGACTAACCCGTAGGTGAACAGGAACACGAGGATGACCTCGAGGACGGTCAGCAGGACGATGGCGATCGCCGCCGCGGTCGACTCGCGCGCCGGTTCGTACCGGTGGATGTCGCCGTAGGTGCTTCCCTTGGTGCTCATTCTCTGCCTCCGGTGTTACCCGTGTTCGGGGACTCGCCGTACTTCAGGATGTAGAAGGTGTAGATGATCGTGACGATGATCCCGAGGATCGTCGCCGAGCCGACCCAGTGGGCCTGGATCGGGACGCCGAGTTCCTCCAGTTCCTTCTCCTCGCCGCCGCCGCCACCCTCACCGCCGCCACCCTCGGAGGGCATGGCGCCGACGACGACGACGCCCTTCATGCCGAGCGACAGGTGGGGCTGGCAGAAGTACTTGATGACGCCTTCCTCCTCGAAGGTCTGTTCGAAGGTGAACCCCGCCTCGGCGCTGAGTTCGGACTCGAAGTCGGCGCCCTCCTCGGACTGGACGTTGTGCTGGCCGCCCTCGCCGGTCCACTCCCAGACGATGGTGGTCCCGGGGTCGACCTGCACTGCAGGGGGCCCGAACGCGAAGTTGCCGCCGTTGCCCTCGGTGCCGACGCCGATGGTGACCTCGGACTGGCCCGTCGCGTCGGTCACCTCGCTGTAGTTGCCGACGTCGTCCATCCACCCGCCGAAACCCGGCTGCGCGGCGGCGGTGCCGGCGCTGGCGGCGACCGCTCCTGCGGCAGCGGCCGACCCACCGGCTGCTCTCAAGAAGTCCCGCCTCTTCATACAGTTCGGCCTCGGGATGGAACGCGCTTAAACCCACCGACTATGGCCCGACGCCGGCGTTCGACGATTCGACCGAACGGGCCGGTCGGGCGACGATTCTCCCCCGTTTCTCCCCGCCCGGACGCGTCCTCAGTTCGCGCTCGGCGCGTCGTCGGCGGATCGGCCCTCGTCGGCGTCGTCGGCGGATCGGCCCTCGTCGGCGTCGTCGGCGGATCGGCCCTCGTCGGCGTCGCCCCCGGCCGGGTCCGCCTCGGAGCCGTCCCACTCGGCGTCGCCCGACTGGACCGGCCGCGCGTCGTCGGGCGTCGGCACGAACTCGGGACGCTCGCCGGATTCGAGTCCGACGTCGCGGAGGCGCGTCCTGAACTCCTCGGCCCGGAACCGATCGGAGAGCCGGGCGTTCGCCACGACGGTGAACAGGAACACGCCGACGCCGAGGAAAAAGAGCGCGGCGACGGGCGCGAAGATGGTAGTCACCACCTGCAGGACCCAGGCGACGAGCAGCCCCACGCCAGCCACGATCTGCGCGACCGCCACGATCTGGAGCATGAGGTTGCCGAACTCGCCGGTCCCCCCCGGGACCTCCTCGGGGCGGGGAAGTTCCACCGTCTCCGGCGGGTCGGGCACGTCGTAGTCGTCCATCGAGCATAGCGCGACCGTCGGCTCGACGTCCCGGAGGACGGTCCCCCGTCCCTCGACGCTCCCGTCGGGGTACACCATCGCGTACCCCTCGTCGGAGTACGCCAGCAGCACGCGCTCGCCGTCGACCGTGGCCCGTTCGAGGACCGCGAACACGTCCCGCTGGGCGATGCGGTTCTTGAGGTCCGCCTCCACCCGGTCCAGGAGTTCCTCGCCGACGATCCACGTCCCGGGATCGAACGCCGCCTCCCACTCGTCGGCGCTCATGCGGGCCATGTCGGCGGGGCCGAAGTTCTCGAAGTCGTACTCCTCCTCGACCTTGCGACGCAGTTCCGCCACGGCGTCCTCGCCCGCCGCCGGCTCGGCGTCGGGGGGCTCGACGGCCCCCTCGGGGGACTGGTCGTCCGATGGGTCGGTCATTGCCTAGGACTCACTCCCGTAGCCGCATAAGCGCCGCGACGTCGGGTGCTCCCGCGGGGGGCCGTCGCTCGCCCACCCCGCTCGGTGATCCCGGTAGCGCGTGATCGTCCCCGCCGACGCCGACGTGTCGTCCCCGCGCCGGATCGTGCCACCTCTGCGAAATAATTAAGTTTGAGGTGGATGTTCATAGTTACAGGTGGGGAACATGTCTGCACACGTAGCCGGGGGTATCAATGGCGCCTGAGCGTCACCCGCAGTCGATCGACAGCCTGCTCGAAGCGCTCGCCGACGAACGCCGTCGAGCCGTCGTCCGCTACCTCTCGGAGGCGTCGAACGACGCCGCGTCGGTGAGTCATCTGGCCGATCACCTGTTGGAGCACTGCGAGGCGGCGAACGACCCCGAGAACGTCGCGGTTCACCTCCACCACGTGAGTCTGCCCAAACTGGAGGACGCGGGGCTCGTCGAGTTCGACGCCCGGCGCCACCGCGTCGAGTACCTGCCGAACCCCCGGGCCGAGGAGCTGTTGGGAACCATCGAGGAGCGGAGAGAAGCCCCCTGATCTCGGTTCGGCCGCCCGCGGCAAGTCGGACCCTTTAGGCCCCGTCCCTCCCAAGCCCGGGCGATGCTAGGCGAGTCGGCACTGGCGACGGTCGCCGCCCTCTCGGTCACCGCGAGTTTCCCCTTCTACCTCGTCGGCGCGTGGATCATCCTCGACAGCGAGGTCGTCACCTGGTCGGTGCTCACCCGGCACCTCTCTTTCATCGTCGTCGGCCTGGTGTTGACCACCGTCCCGGTCGTCACGTGGATGGCGCCGCGGCTGTTCCAGCAACTCGGCGGGCTGTCGGCGCTCCACGCCGTCCTCGGACTGCAGGCCTACGCGCTGCTGGCGTTCGCGCTCACTGGCATCGTCCGCATCGTCCAGGTCAAGCGCCGGCACAACCTCTACGCCGACCCCGACGCCGACGTGGCGCTCGACGACCTCCACGAGAACATGAGCGCCTGGCGCGGCCGCCTCCGGATCGGCGTGTTCGGCTACGTGCTGTTCTGGCTCGCCGCCTACCTCCTCGGCATCTACCGCTACCTCGTCATCTACGTGTTCTGAGGCGGCTCACTGCCGCCACGCACGCCGGCTCACGGCGGGTCGCCCCCCGGCGATCACCACGGTTCGTCGCTCGCCAGGTCGACGTCGTGGTCCAGTTTCGAGGACGGACAGACGTCTTCGAGCACGCAGTCGGCGCAGTCGGGGTTCCGCGCGGTGCAGGTCGCGCGTCCGTGGTCGATCAGCAGGTGGGTGTACTGCTGCCAGTCCGCCTCCGGGACGACCCCCATGAGGTCGGTCTCGATGGCCTCCGGGCGCTCCTCCTCGGTGATGCCGAGGCGGCGCGAGAGCCGCTGGACGTGGGTGTCGACGACGATCCCCTCGACCACGTCGTGGCCGTGCTGGAGGACGACGTTCGCGGTCTTGCGCCCGACGCCGGTGAGGTCGGTGAGCGCGTCCATCGTGTCCGGCACCTCGCCGCCGTGCTCCTCGACGATCGTCTCGCAGGCCGACTGGATCCACTTCGCCTTGTTGTTGTAGTAGGTGATCGAGGAGATCGCCTCGGCGAGTTCCTCCGGCGGGGCGTTCGCGTAGTCCTCCGGGGTCCGGTAGGTCTCGAAGAGGTCCGCCGTGACGCTGTTGACCCGCTCGTCGGTGCACTGCGCCGACAGCATCACCGCGATCAGGAGTTCGAGCCGGTTCGAGAAGTCGAGCGAGATCGTCGAGTCCGGATACGCCTCGTACAGTCGATCCAGGACCTCGACGACCTGTTCCTCGCGGGTGTCGAGCGGCGTGCCCATGGCGGATCGTTCGTCCGGGCGGAGTTGAGTGGTTCGGAATCCGGGCGCTCGGCCCGCGACCCGGGCGGCCCGGCGAGGTTCGAGCGGCCCGTCCGCCCTGGCCCCGTCGCCCGCCCGTCCGCCCTGGCCCCGTCTTCCGACGTCCCTGCGCGTGCCCGCGGTGGTTTTAACTCCCACGACCGCCACTCGTCACCACGATCATGTCCGTCACCGACCACCCGGCCGTCTGGACCGCCGCCGGGACCGCCGTGGGCTACGGCGTCGTCCTGGCCGTCCTGTTCGTATTGCTGTTCGTGCTGCCGTACCTGGCGTTCGCGGCCTGATCCTACCGATCCGCTCGCCCGCAGGAGGCGGCGCGGACTCCCGGCACCCGGTCTCGGGAACCGATCGAAAACCGTCCGGTGCTCCCGGATTTCATCACCGCGTGCGCGTATCGCTCCGAGCGCGGAACCAACAAAAAAGTGCGACGGCCGGCGACTGGGGCGACCCGCGGGCGCCTCAGGCGAACGCCCTGGAGGCGCCCTCGTCGTCGGTCGCCTCGGCCTGGATCTTCTCCCAGGCGTTGAGGAAGTCGGACATGTAGATCTCGGTGCGGTCGTCGCGGATGGCGAACATGCCGGCCTCGGTGCAGATCGCCTTGATGTCGGCGCCGGAGGCGTCGACGGTCAACTCCGCCAGGCGTTCGAAGTCCACGTCGTCCGAGACGTTCATGTTGCGGGTGTGGATCTGGAAGATGAGTTCGCGACCCTCGGCGTCGGGCTTGGGCACCTCGATCAGGCGGTCGAAGCGACCCGGCCGCAGGATGGCGGGATCGAGCATGTCGAAGCGGTTGGTGGCGGCGATGATGCGCACCTCGCCGCGCTCGTCGAAGCCGTCCATCTCCGAGAGCAACTGCATCATCGTCCGCTGGACCTCGGCGTCGCCGGAGGTCTTCGAGTCCGTCCGCTTGGAGGCGATGGCGTCGATCTCGTCGATGAAGATGACGGCGGGCTCGTTCTCGCGGGCGACCTCGAACAGGTCGCGGACCAGCTTCGCGCCCTCGCCGATGAACTTGTGGACGAGTTCGGAGCCGGCCATCTTGATGAACGTGGCGTCGGTCTGGTTGGCGACGGCCTTGGCGAGCATCGTCTTCCCGGTGCCCGGCGGGCCGTACAGGAGCACGCCGGACGGCGGCTCGATGCCGACCTCCGCGAACATCTCCGGCCGGTCGAGGGGCATCTCGACGGTCTCGCGCACCTCCTCCATCTGGTCGTGGAGGCCGCCGATGTCGCCGTAGGTCACCTCGGGCGAGTGGTCGACCTGCATCACGCGGGCGCGGACGTCGGTCTCGTTCGAGAGCGTCTTGACGATCGAGAGGGAGTTGTTGACCGCGACGCGCATGTCCGGTTCGATGTCTTCGCGCATCTCGTCGGTGACCTCGGTCAGGGCCTCCTGGTTGTTGCCGTGCTGTTTGATCACGACCCCGTCGTCGGAGATCTCCTGGATCGTGGCGACGAACAGCGGCGACTGCTTGAGCTTCTTGTTCTCGTGGGTCAGCCGCTCGAGTTTCTGCTGGTACTTGTTGTTCTCCGCGTTCGCGTCGAGGAGCTTGTCCCGCATCTCCTCGTTCTGGGACTCGAGAATCTCGAGGCGTTCCTGGAGGGCCTCGATCTTCTCCTGTTGCGACGTCGCCTCGTCCTCGTAGGGCAAGTCGACGTCGTCCACCGTATCGGTCATCGGGATTGCTACGGTTCACGTTCATAAGAGACTTCGGGTCAGCACCGTCTCTGCCACTACGCGCTCCGCGCTCTCGCCGGCTCTCGATTCGGCGATCGGCCCACCCGCGACCCGTCCGATCCCGACCGACTGGCCGAGCCCGACTCGTCGCGCCGACCGCCGCGACCGCGGTCGTATGATCTGGGGTAATCAACGAGGATGGCAAATATTATTAAGTTGTATCGGAGACTTGGAACCACGAATGAGCACATCCGAGGCGCTCGCCGGGGACGAACGGGCCGACCGGTGGGAGGCCGTGCGCGACCTGCCGCCGAGCGCGAAGCTAGTGGCGAAAGTCCTCGACTACAACGACACGCTGACCCAGAGCCAGCTCGCCGAAGAGACGCTTCTCCCGCCGCGAACCGTCCGGTACGCCCTCACGCGCCTGGAGGACGTCGGCGTGGTCGACTCCCGGTTTTCCTTCTCCGACGCCCGCAAGCGACTGTACCGGCTCAACATCTGAGCCGAGCGTCGGACCCCCGGCGACCGTGCCCGGACGCGACTGAACCTTTATCTCCGATGACGGCCCCAGGCGGGGCCATGGACGAGTCGCCGTCGCCCGATCGACGATCCACCGAGTCGCCGTCGGCAGCGACGCCGCGGTCGGCCCGGCCGTCGCCAGCGGAGTCCGCGACCGGTTCGCCGTGCCGCGGGGACGCCCCCGTCGCGGCCGACGGTGCACTGCGCCCGGCCCTCGGCGCCCTCAGCGACGGGAGCGCCCCGCAGCGGGGGGAGTACCGCGAGGTCGTGGCGCGGGCCCGGGCGGCCGCGGCCGACGTCGAGCGCCTCGCGGCGTTCCTCTCCCGGGGCGGGCGCGCCCGCCTCGAACGCGCGGTGCGGGCGGCCGAGCGTCGGGGCGACCGGGCGAGCGAGGCGCGCGGTCGTCGCGTGCTCGACGCGCTCGACCGGTTCCAGCACGCGGCCGCCGCCGGTGAGCCGGCGAACGACGGACGCGGCGGTCGAACGGTCCACGGGAGCGGTGGCCGGTGACGGACGGGAACGCCCGGCGACGGCGCTCGGTTCGCTCACCCTGGAGTTGCAGGATTTATATCCCCGCCCCGACGTGTCGAGCGTATGGCACGGTCGGAACGACGCGCCTGGGCGTTCATCGTCCTCTGTGGAGTGGGAGCGGCGTCGATCGTCGTCGAGACCACGTCGCCGCCGCCGACCTCGGCCCTGGACGTCGCGGTGCAGGCCGCCGGACTGGGCTTCGACGTGATCGTCCGCACGCTCGACCGGTTCGCGGCGTCGACCACGCTGCCGTGGTACGTGGTCGAACTGTTCTACGGCGCGGTCGGCGTTTTCGTCTGGATCGTTGCCACGTTCGTGTTCGAGCGGTACGGCTACCCCCGGAGCGAGAGCATGGCGTTCCCCGTCCTGCTCGCCGTCACCTTCGTCGGCGCTCTCGTCGCGGTGCTCCTCACGCACACCGCGCAGTTCATCGCACTCGGCCTGTTGGGCGTCGTCGTGGCGGGACTCGCGGCCGTCGTTCCCTGACGCGTTCGCGGGGGGTTCCCGCTTCGTCCCTCGACACGTCGGTTCCTGCCTGGTCCCTCGACACGTCGATTCGCGGAACCGTTTTACCACGTCACGGCGAAGCCCCGTCAGCATGACGCGGGTGATCCACACCGGCGACACCCACATCGGGTATCAGCAGTACCACTCGCCGGCGCGTCGGCGGGACTTCCTCGACGCCTTCGAACAGGTCGTCGCGGACGCGGTCGACGGCGACGTCGACGCGGTGGTCCACGCCGGCGACCTCTTTCACGACCGCCGCCCCGAACTCCGCGACCTCCTCGGCACCCTCTCTGCCCTCCGCCGCCTCGCCGACGCGGACGTCCCGTTCCTCGCCGTCGTCGGCAACCACGAGTCGACGCGCGGCGGCCAGTGGCTCGACCTCTTCGAGCGCCTGGGGCTCGCGACTCGCCTGGGCGACGAGCCGACCGTGGTCGACGACACCGCCTTCTACGGGCTGGACTTCGTGCCCCGCTCCCGGCGCGACGACCTCGACTACGACTTCGCGCCCCACGACGCCGCACACGCCGCGCTGGTCGCCCACGGGCTCTTCACGCCGTTCGCGCACGCCGACTGGGACACCGAGACGGTGCTGGCCGAGTCGACGGTCGACTTCGACGCCCTCCTGCTCGGCGACAATCACGCGCCCGACACCGCGCGGGTGAACGGCGCCTGGGTGACCTACTGCGGGTCGACCGAGCGCGCGAGCGCCGCCGAGCGCGACGGCCGCGGGTACAACCTCGTCACGTTCGGCGCGGTCGGCGCGGAGGCGGTCGACGGCGAGGCGGTCGACGGCGAGGCAGTCGACGCGACCGACGGGGACGCGACCGACGGGGACGCGACGGGCGACGCCGTCGACATCCGCCGGCGTGCGCTCGACACCCGCCCGTTCGTCTTCGTGACAGCCGACCTCGGCGAGGGCGAGGGGCCGGAACGGGTCCGCGAGCGCGTGGGCCAGCACGACCTGACGGACGCCGTGGTGATCGTCGAGGTGACGGGCGACGGCGATCCGGTCCCGCCCGCGGGGATCGAGTCCTTCGCCACCGAGGCCGGCGCGCTCGTCGCGCGCGTCACCGACCGCCGGGAACTCGACGCGGGCGAGAACGGGACGGAGATCACCTTCGCCGACCCCGACGAGGCGGTTCGCGAGCGAGTCGCCGAGATGGGGCTCTCGACGGCCGCGCGCGCGGTCGACGAGACCGTCCGCGCGAGCAAGACCGCCGACTCGAACGTCCGGACGGCCGTCCGCGAGCGGGTCGAGGACCTGCTCGACGACGGGACGGACAACTTCGCGCCGGCCGAGGGCGGGACGGACGCCGACGAACCGGACGGGGAACCCGTCGACTCGGCGGACGCGGCGGCAACCGACGCGGCCGACGCCGAGAGCACCGACGCCGGGAGTACCGACGTCGAGAGCGCCGAAGTCGATCCGGAGACGCCCGGTCCCGAGGCGGTCGAGGCGGCGACGACGGACACGACCGGGGACGGCGTCGCCGACGAGGCCGACGACCGCGCCGGTGACGGACCCGCGTCGGACGAGGTCGACCCGGCGGCCGAGCAGGTCGTCTCGGAGGGCGACGGCCAGATCTCGGAGGGCGACGGCCAGGCCTCGGAGGGCGACGGCCAGGCCTCGATGGAGGAGTTCCTGTGAGGTTCGACCGGATCCGCCTTCACAACTTCAAGCCCTACGCCGACGCGGACGTGGACCTCCGCGACGGCGTCACCGTCATCCACGGGCTGAACGGCAGCGGCAAGTCCTCGCTGCTGGAGGCGTGCTTCTTCGCGCTGTACGGCGCCCGGGCGCTCGACGAAACCCTGGAGGACGTCGTCACGACCGGCGCCGAGGAGGCCGAGATCGACCTGTGGTTCACCCACGACGGCGCGGACTACCACGTCCGTCGTCGGCTGCGGGCGACCGGCGAGCGGACCCAGACCGCCGAGTGCGTCCTGGAGGCCGACGGCGAACCCGTCGCGGAGGGCGCCCGCGACGTCCGCCGGCGCGTCGCCGAACTGCTGCGGATGGACAGCGAGGCGTTCGTCAACTGCGCGTACGTCCGCCAGGGCGAGGTGAACAAGCTCATCAACGCCACCCCCGGCGAGCGCCAGGACATGCTCGACGACCTCCTCCAGCTCGGCCGGCTGGAGGAGTACCGCGAGCGCGCCCGGGAGGCCCGACTGGGCGTCGAGGACGTGCTCACCGACCGCCGCGCGCGGCTGTCCAACTTCGACGAGCAGATCGAGTCGATCGCCGAGACCGACCCACACGAGCGGCTCAACGCGCTCCGGTCGAAGCTCTCGGAGGTCGAGGCGGAGATCGAGCGCTTCGAGGAGAACCGGGAGCAGGCCCGCGAGACGCGCGAGGAGGCCGCGGCCGTCCTCGACGAGTACGCCGCCAAGCGCGAGGAACTCGACGATCTGGCCGAGGAAATCGAGGACCTGGAGGCGACGATCGCGGCGACCGAGCGCGAGCGCGACGACCTCCAGGAGCGGGTTCGGGAGGCGCGCGAGCGCCGGGACGAACTGCGGGAGCGGCTGGTCGAGCGGGCGGCCGACCTCGACCTCGACGCCGGCCCGGACGGCGCGCCGACCGCCGACGCGGTCGACGAGCGGCTGGACGACCTCGACGCGCGCGACGACGACCTCGCCGACGAGATCGGCGAGACCGAACTGACCGTCCAGGCCCTCGAAACCCAGGCCGAGCGCCTCGAGGAGAAGGCCGCGGACCTCGACGCCCGGGCCGGCGAGAAGCGCGAGTCGGCGGCCGACCTGGACGACGAGGCCGCGGACCTCGCCGACGCCATCGACGACCTCCGGGCCGAGATCGAGGACATCGACGCGAAGGCGGAGGCGGCCCGGGCGACGTTCGAGGACGCGCCCGTCGACGTCGGCGAGGCCGAGGCCCACCGCGAGGAGCTGCGCGAGGAGGTGGAGGCGGTTCGCGAGCGCCAGCGCGAAGCGAGCGTGGAGCTCAACACGCTGCGCCAGGGCGTCGAGGAGGCGGAGGCGCTCCTGGAGGCGGGCAAGTGCCCCGAGTGCGGCCAGTCGGTCGAGGACTCCCCGCACGTCGAGGGGCTGGACGACGACCGCGACCGGGTCGACGAACTGCGGGAGCGGCTCCAGGCGCTGCAGGACGAGCGCGACGAGATCGAGGTCGACATCGAAGCCGCCGAGGAACTCGTCGAGGCCGAACGCCGGATCGACGCCCTGGAGACCCGACGTGAGAGCAAGGCCGAGATGCTCGACGAGCGGGAGGCGACGCTCGGGGAGAAACGCGAGACCGCCGAGCGCCGGCGCTCGGAAGCCGACGACCTGGAGGCGGAGGCCGCGGAGGCCCGCGAAGCCGCCGAGGCCCAGCGCGAGCGGCTGGCGGAGACCCGGGAGGAGCTAACCGAACTGCGCGAGGCGCGCGAAGAGCTCGCCGACCGCCGCGAGCGACTGGCAGGCGTCCGCGAGACCATCGACGAGGTCGACGAGATCGAGTCGACGGTCGAGCGCCTGCGCGAGCAGCGCGAGAGCAAAGCGGAGCTGAACGACGAGCGACGCGAGCGCCTGCGCGAGAAGCGCGAGCGCCGCGACGAGCTGCGGGAGGCGGTCGACGAGGAGGCCGTCGAGCGGGCCCGCGACGAGCGCGAGCGAGCAGCGAACTACCTCGAACAGGTCGCCGAGAAGCTCGACGACCTGGCAGAGGAACGCGACGGCCTCCAGGCGTCGATCGGGAGCATCGAGGCCGACATCGACCAGCTCGAACGGCTGCGCGAGAGCCGCGAGGCACTGGCCGAGCGCGTCGAGGCCCTGGAGTCGCTCCACGAGGAGTCCGACCGCCTGGAGTCGATGTACGGCGACCTCCGGGCCGACCTCCGGCGGCGGAACGTCGAGACCCTGGAGCGGATGTTGAACGAGACGTTCGACCTCGTCTACGGCAACGACGCGTACTCGCACATCCGACTCGACGGGGAGTACGAACTCACGGTGTTCCAGAAGGACGGCACCGCGCTCGCGCCGGAGCAGCTCTCGGGCGGTGAGCGGGCGCTGTTCAACCTCTCGCTCCGGTGTGCGATCTACCGGCTGCTCGCGGAGGGAATCGAGGGCGCGGCGCCGATGCCCCCGCTCATCCTCGACGAGCCCACCGTGTTCCTCGACGACGGCCACGTCTCGCGGCTGGTCGACCTGGTCGCCGAGATGCGCGACCTCGGGGTACGCCAGATCGTCATCGTGAGCCACGACGACGAACTCGTCGGCGCCGCCGACGACCTGGTCCGCGTCGAGAAAAACCCGACGACGAACCGCTCGTCGGTCGTCAGGGCCGACGAGGCGTCGCTCGCGGCCATCGAGGAGTTCGCGGGCGACTGACGCCGACCGCGGGCCGTCGGAAGACTACTATTCGAACTCGTCGGTGCCCGCACGCAGGTGGTCGACGGCCTCGCGGGCGAGTTCGGTCGCCCGGTAGCCGCGGGCGCCCGCGACGTCGGCCTCCTCGACGAGGCCGGCGGCGCGGAACTCGGTGAGCGTCCCGTGGAGGTCGCTCTCGCAGAGGTCGTAGGCCCCCAGGAGATCGACGACCGCGACCGCCCCCCGATCGACCAGTTCGATCAGCAGGCCGAGGCCCCGCTCGTCGTGGACGGCGGTCAGCACCCGGCGGACGGACGCCGGCACGCCGCTCGCGGCCGCCGACAGGGGGGCCTCCCCGGCGGGCGTCGAGAGCGCGTCGTTCGGCAGGTAGCGCTCCTCGCCGGTTCGGGGGTCGCGCACGAGGCTCGACTCCGACGAGCGCTTGACGAGGAGGTAGTCCCGGCCCGACTCGTCGCGGACGGTCTGCATCGTCTCACCCGTGTCGGGCCAGGCGGATAGCCGTTGTGTCCTCGCCCGGTCGCACGGCGCGGTCGAGCCCCGACGCGCGATCAGTCGGCCTCGACGTCGCGGGAGGTGTCCGACCCGTCGTCGGGGAGAGCGTCCCCACCGTCGTCGGGAGGTGCGGCCCCGTCGGCGTCGGCTTCCCGGTCCCGTCCCCCGTCGCTGTCCCGGTCGCGAAACGACACGTAGTACGCCCACGTGCGATACAGGCCGAACAGGCCGATGCCGATCAGCACGAGTCCCATCGTCCAGTCGCCGCGGAAGCCGATCACCATCGGGCCGACCGCGAGGCCGAACAGCGCCACGTTCGCGAAGATGACCGCCGCCCAGAACGTCTTGTACAGCTCCGGATCGACGTCCGCATCCGGCGGCTCCGGCGCCGTCGCCGTCGGGACCGAGGGGAGGTCGTGCTCGGGGTCGCCCCAGCGAGCCTCGGGGTCCTCCTCCTCCGGTTCGTCCGGCCACTCCTCGCGAGACACGCCTCGCCCTGAGCGACGACCGGTAAAAAGCGATTCGCACGGCGCTCGCGGCGTCGCCCGCCGACGGCCCGGCAGGTCGTCGTCGTCGGGTCGGCGGCGGCGAGTCGTCGTCGCCTGGTCGCGTCGCTCTCGTCGGGGAACGCGCGCGACGGCTCGTGGAGGCGAGCCGGTGACGATTACGCCAGTTCGGTGAGCCGAACCGCCGTGGAGGCCTCGACCCAGGCGAGCGGATTGTCCGCGTCGTAGAAGACGACGCCGTCGTCGACCTCGTACGACCCGACGGCCGGTACGTCGGGTTCCTGGTCCGGACGCGACGCGCCCGGGCTGTCCCACCGCTCGGAGTTTGCCTGGTCGGACATAGACGGACTGTGGTATGTCATGCCATGGTATATGTCTTTCCGTCCCGTCCGTACTTGCACGCCGGCGACGCCGCCGGAGCGAACTGCCGGATCGCGGTCGGTGGGACGGGGACGGTGGGTTTTAATTTAGGTGCGTCCAAGCGCTCACCATGCCCAACACCACGCTCTCCGACTTCTCGGCCGACGAGGGGAACCGGCCGGACGAGGAGGCGATGGCGGTCGCCGGCAACGGCGGCCAGCAGGTCGCAGAAGTGGTCGACGCCGCGGACCTCAAGTTCCCGGAGGCGACGGGCACGCTGGAGCTGATGGTCACGCAGGTCGACTACACCGTCGAGGGCGCCGGCGACGGCGAGTACCCGGTGATCCACGTGTTCGGTCGGACCCCCGACAACGAGGCCGAACACGTCCGCGTACTCGGCTTTCGACCGTACTTCTACGCCCCCACCGACACGCTCACCGACGACAAACTTGACCGCGACACCATCACCGGCACCGAGGCGGGCTACGAGAGCATCCGCGGGGAGGAACTGACCCGGATCTTCGGTCGCACCCCGCGCGACGTCGGGAACATGCGTGACGAGTTCGACCACTACGAGGCCGACATCCTGTTCCCCAACCGCTTTCTCATCGACAAGGACATCGGCGGCGGCATTCGGGTCCCCGAGCGCCGCCTCGACTCCGGCGTCGTGCAGGTCCCCCACGACGAGGCCGAACCCGCCGACGTCTCGGCGGACCTGCGGGTGAACACCTTCGACATCGAGGTCGACGACCGGAACGGCTTCCCCGAGGACGGCGAGGAGCCCATCGTCTGTCTCACCAGTCACGACTCCTACCGGGACGAGTACGTCGTCTGGCACTCGCTGGCCGAGGACGGGGAGGGGCTGGATCCGGATGCGCTCCCCGGCTACGACCCGCTTCGCGACGACGCCACGGTCGAGGTCCGCTCGTTCGACGAGGAAGCAGCGATGCTCGACGCGTTCGTCGGGTACGTCGAGGAGACCGACCCGGACGTGCTGACCGGGTGGAACTTCGAGGACTTCGACGCGCCGTACTTCCTCGACCGACTGGAGCGGCTCGATCCGACGGCCGACGACGACCTCTCGGTCGAGCGCCTCTCTCGCGTCAGCGAGGTGTGGCGGAGCAACTGGGGCGGCCCGGACATCAAGGGCCGGGTCGTGTTCGACCTGCTGTACGCCTACAAACGGACCCAGTTCACCGAACTGGAGTCCTACCGCCTCGACGCGGTCGGCGAACTCGAACTCGACGTCGGCAAGGAGCGCTACTCCGGCGACATCGGCGATCTCTGGGAGCAGGACCCCGAGCGCCTGCTGGAGTACAACCTCCGCGACGTCGAACTGTGCGTCGAGATCGACCGCAAGCAGGACGTCATCCAGTTCTGGGACGAGGTGCGCACGTTCGTCGGCTGTCTGCTCGAAGACGCCCCGACGCCCGGCGACACGGTCGACATCTACGTCCTCCACAAGGTTCACGGCGAGTTCGCGCTCCCCTCGAAGGGGACCGTCGAATCCGAGGAGTACGAGGGCGGCGCCGTCTTCGACCCGATCGTCGGCGTCAAGGAGAACGTCACCGTGCTCGACCTGAAGAGCCTCTACCCGATGTGCATGGTGACGATCAACGCCTCGCCGGAGACGAAGGTCGACCCCGAGAGCTACGACGGCGAGACCTACCACGCGCCCAACGGGACCCACTTCCGGCAGGAACCGGACGGCATCATCCGGGAGATGGTCGACGAACTGCTCGAAGAGCGCGAACAGAAGAAGGCGCGGCGGAACGAACACGACCCGGACAGTTCGACCTACGAGCAGTACGACCGCCAGCAGGCGGCGGTGAAGGTCATCATGAACTCGCTGTACGGCGTGCTCGGCTGGGACCGCTTCCGCCTCTACGACAAGGAGATGGGCGCGGCCATCACGGCGACCGGCCGGGAGGTCATCTCGTTCACCCAGCGGGCGGCCGCCGAACTCGACAAGGAGGTCATCTACGGCGACACCGACTCGGTGATGCTCGAACTCGGGCCCGACGTCACGAAGGACGAGGCGATCGACCTCTCGTTCGAACTGGAAGAGCGCATCAACGAGGCCTACGACGACTTCGCGCGCGAGGAACTCAACGCCAGCGAGCACCGCTTCCAGATCGAGTTCGAGAAGCTCTACCGGCGCTTCTTCCAGGCGGGGAAGAAAAAGCGCTACGCGGGCCACATCGTCTGGAAGGAGGGCAAGGACGTCGACGACATCGACATCACCGGCTTCGAGTACAAGCGCTCCGACATCGCGGCGATCACCAAGGAGGTCCAGAAGCGCGTCCTGGAGATGATCGTCACCGGGGAGGACACGGAGGACGTCAAGAGCTACGTCCACGAGGTCATCACGGACTTTCGCGAGGGGAACTACGACCTGGACCGGATCGGCGTCCCCGGCGGTATCGGCAAGCGCCTCGACGCCTACGAGACCGACACCGCCCAGGTCAGGGGGGCGAAGTACGCCAACGCCATGCTGGGCACCAACTTCGGTCGGGGCTCCAAACCGAAGCGGATCTACCTCCGGAAGGTCCACCCCGACTTCTTCCGGCGGATGGAGGACGAGGAGGGGTTCGACCCGCAGCGCGACCCCCTGTACGCGGAGTTCAAGGCCAACCAGGACGTGATCTGCTTCGAGTACGCCGACCAGGTCCCCGAGGAGTTCGAGGTCGACTGGGACGAGATGTTGGAGAAGACCCTCCGCGGCCCGATCGCCCGGGTGATCGAGGCGCTCGACGTCTCCTGGGACGAGGTCCGGAGCGGCCAGCAGCAGACCGGCCTCGGGTCGTTCGTCTGAGGCCGGTCGGTCGCCTCGTTCGTCTGAGGCCGGTCGGTCGCCTCGTTCGTCTGAGGCCGGTCGGTCGCCTCGTTCGTTTGAGGCCGGTCGGGCGCCTCGGATCTACTGTCACTTCCTTCCCGCCTGACGGTGGTCGCCGCTGTCCCGCCCGGCCGACCCCGTTTCGCCCGTTGGCCACCTCCGATACCGCGCCCGCCGCGCCGCCCGCTCGATTGCAACCGTATCTGGTTACATTACGCCCTCGTCGTCCGTGCTAATAGTTATCATATTCGGGTGGTTAGCGCGGTCTACGACCCGGTTTCTTTACGATACGGAAAAATAATTTGCGTCTGCTGGAATCTGAGGGGGGTAAATGCGTAAGCATTATGGGTCGGTCACCCCCACTCAGAGGTACGAGGAAACGAAGCAACAATGGCAACACTCGAAATCAAGAACCTCCACGCCGAAGTCGCAGTAGAGGGCGGCGAGACGATTCTTCGTGGGGTCGACCTCAAGGTCGATTCGGGCGAGATTCACGCGCTGATGGGTCCGAACGGGTCCGGCAAGTCGACGACGGCGAAGGTCATCGCCGGCCACCCGGCCTACGAGGTGACCGACGGCGAGATTCTCCTCCACCTCGAAGACGGGGACTTCGGGGACGACTTCGAGATCCCGGCGGACAAGCGCACCTGGGACCTGCTCGACCTGGAACCGAACGAGCGCGCGGCCCTCGGCATCTTCCTGGGCTTCCAGTACCCGGTCGAGATCGAGGGCGTGACGATGACGAACTTCCTCCGGCAGGCGCTCAACGCCAAACTGGAGGAGCGCGAGGAACTGTTCGAGGACGACGACGAGGCCGAGGAGGCCGAGGACGACGACGCCGGCTACGACACCTCCCCGATGGAGGGTCCCGCCGACGAGGGCGAGGTCGGCGTCGCGGAGTTCCAGCAGCTGCTCAGCGAGAAGATGGAGCTGCTCGACATCGACGAGCAGTTCGCCCAGCGATACCTCAACGCCGGCTTCTCCGGCGGCGAGAAGAAACAGAACGAGGTGCTCCAGGCGGCGATCCTGGAGCCCTCGATCGCGGTGCTCGACGAGATCGACTCGGGGCTGGACATCGACCGGCTCCAGGACGTCTCCGAGGGCATCAACGCACTGCGCGACGAGCAGGGTACCGGCATCCTGCAGATCACCCACTACCAGCGGATCCTCGAGTACGTCGAACCCGACCACGTCCACATCATGCTCGACGGCAAGGTCGTCAAGAGCGGCGACGCAGACCTGGCCCGCGACCTGGAGGACAAGGGGTACGACTGGATCCGCGAGGAAGTGTACGAGGCGGCCTGACGCGGTAACTACACCACATCACAAACCATGAGTTCAGAACAAGATCACCTCAAAGAGACCGACACCGAGGCTCGCTTCGAGTTCAAGAAGGAGCAGCGGTCGTCGTTCCAGGCCGACAAGGGGCTGACCGAGGAGACGATTCGGGTCATCAGCGAGGACAAGGACGAGCCCGAGTGGATGCTCAAGCGGCGCCTGCGCGCCCTGAAACATTTCCACGAGATGCCCATGCCGACCGACTGGCCGGGCCAGCCCGACCTCTCGGAGGTCGACGTGAACCAGATCGTCCCGTACATCCGCCCGGACGTCGAGGTCCGCGGCAGCGTCGACGACTGGACGGACCTCCCCGACGACATCAAGGACACCTTCGACAAGCTCGGCATCCCGGAGGCGGAGAAGAACGCCCTCTCGGGCGTCGGCGCCCAGTACGAGTCGGAGGTCGTCTACCAGAACATGCAGGAGCGCTGGGAGGAGAAGGGCGTCGTCTTCATGAACATGGACCAGGCGGTCCAGGAACACGAGGACCTGGTCCGCGAGCACTTCATGACGAAGTGCGTCCCGCCGAGCGACAACAAGTTCGCGGCGCTGCACGGCGCCATCTGGTCCGGCGGCTCGTTCGTCTACGTCCCCGAGGGCGTCACCGTCGACATGCCCGTCCAGGCGTACTTCCGCATGAACTCCGAGGGGATGGGCCAGTTCGAGCACACGCTCATCATCGCCGAGGAGGGCTCGGAGGTCCACTACATCGAGGGCTGTTCGGCGCCCAAGTACTCGGCGTTCAACCTCCATTCGGGCGGCGTCGAGGTGTTCGTCGGCGAGGACGCCCACGTCCAGTACTCGACGGTCCAGAACTGGTCGAAGAACACCTACAACCTCAACACCAAGCGCGCGCTCGTCGAGGCCGGCGGCCGCATGGAGTGGATCTCCGGGTCGATGGGCTCGAAGGCGACGATGCTGTACCCGGCGTCGATCCTCAAGGGCCGCGGCGCCAGCGACAACCACATCACCATCGCCTTCGCGGGCGAGGGTCAGAACATCGACACCGGCGCGAAGGTGTACCACAACGCCCCGGAGACGAAGTCGACCATCGAGTCCAAGTCGATCTCGAAGGACGGCGGCCGCACCAACTACCGGGGCCTCGTCCACATCGCCGACGGCGCTCGCGACTCCTCGACGTCCGTCGAGTGCGACGCGCTGATGTTCGACAACGAGTCCACCTCCGACACCATGCCGTACATGGAGATCAAGGAGTCGACGGTGGACGTCGCCCACGAGGCGACCGTCGGGAAGATCGGCGACGAGGACGTGTTCTACCTGCAGTCCCGCGGCCTCGACGACGACGACGCCAAGCAGATGATCGTCTCGGGGTTCATCGAGCCGATCACGGAGGAACTGCCCATCGAGTACGCGGTCGAGCTCAACCGCCTCGTCGAACTGGAGATGGAGGGGAGCCTCGGATAACATGTCGACACAGCTGCCCGCGAGTCTCTCGAAGGAGACGGTACGGACGCTCTCGGACGAGCGCGACGAGCCCGACTGGCTGCGCGAGGTCCGCCTGGACGCCTTCCGGGCGCTCTCCGACCTCGACCTGCCCGACGTCATCCAGACGCCGGGACGCCGCTGGACCAACCTGGCGGCCCTCGACTACGAGGAGCTGGTCGATCCGCTGAACGCCGCCGAGGACAAGGACCTCGTCGCCCCCGACGACGTCGCGGTGGTCCCGTTCGGCGAGGCCGTCGGCGACGACGAGTACGCCGACGTCCTGGAGGCGAACTTCGGGTCGGTGATCGACCCGGAGACGAACTACCTGACCGCGCTGTCGGTCGCGCTGTTCACCTCCGGGACCCTCGTGTACGTCCCCGAGGGGGTCGACGCCGAGGACGTGAAGATCCGGACGGAGATGAACTCCCGGTCGCTGTTCAACCACACGCTCGTCGTCACGGAGGCGAACTCCTCGGTGACGATCTTAGAGCGGCAGTCGACCGGCGCCGCCGACCACGACGGGATGGGGCTGTTCAGCGGCCTCGTCGAGGTCGCGGCCGGCGAGAACTCCTACGTCCAGTACGGGTCGCTCCAGAACCTCGCCGAGGAGACGTACAACGTCTCCCGGAAGCGCGGCGACGCCGACACCTACGCCACGATCGACTTCGTCGAGGGCAACCTCGGCTCCCGGCTCACCCGCTCGGACATCGAGGTCGACCTGACGGGCGACGCCTCGGAGACCAAGATCGTCGGCGCCTTCTTCGGCCACGGCGACCAGCACTTCGACGTGAACGCGCGCGTCTGGCACCACGGCGAGCACACGACCGCGGACCTCGTCACGCGCGGCGTCCTCGACGACGAGGCCCGCTCGGTGTACGAGGGCGTCCAGGACGTCGGCCGCGACGCCTGGGACACGAGTTCGTTCCAGCGCGAGAACACGCTGATGCTCTCGGACGACGCCGAGGCCGACGCCTCGCCGAAGCTGATCATCCACAACCACGACACAGAGGCGAGCCACGCCGCCACGGTGGGCCAGGTCGACCGCGAGGACCTGTTCTACATGACCTCGCGCGGCATCCCGCCGGAGCAAGCCCGCAACACGCTCGTCGAGGGCTTCTTCGTCCCCGTCCTCGACGAGATCGCGGTCGACGAACTCCGCGAGGATCTCCGCGAACTGATCGCGGCCCGGCTGCGGTAGGCGCTCGCGCGCTCGACGCCCTTCGTTTCTCCCTCTCGCACGCCCGCCGAGGGAACCGCTTAAGGTCGCCACGCTCCGACCGTACCGGTATGAAACCGTTGTGCGCCCGTCGGGGGGGTCCCCCGTGAGCGTTGGTCACCGCGTGACCTCCGACCACCAGCTCGCCCGGTTGCTCCAGATCGGCGTCGTGCTGGAGGAGGTCGTGGAGGCCCGCGCGCACCACCACTACCAGGCGCTGGGCGAGGAGATCGACCTGGATCCCGAGATCGAGGCCCTGCTCGAACACGCCGCCGAGGAGTCCGCCGAACACCGCGAGCGGCTCTCGAAACTGGTCGACGAACTCGACGCGGACCACGTCCCCTTCGAGGAGATCGAGGAACTCGTCGAGGCCCGGTACGGCCGGACGAAACCCGAGGACTTCGACGGCGTGCTCTACGACCAGCTCTGCAACGAGGAGACGGCCTACAAGTTCTACGACGACCTGGTGGGAGCCATCCGCGCCAGCGACGCGCAGTTCAGCATCGACCGCGACCGCCTCATCTCGATCCTCGTCGACATCCGCGAGGAGGAGGCCGACGGCGTCGAGGAAGTGACACGGATCATGGAGCAGCGGGAGTAACCGAGACCATGAACACCGCAGACCAGTACGTCAAGGCGATCTACCTGTTACAGCAGATGCACGACGGCCCGGCCGCGACCGGCGCGGTGGCGGACATGCTCGACGTGAGCCCGGCCAGCGCGAACGAGATGATCGGCAAACTGGAGGGGCGCGGGCTCGCCGAACACGAGAAGTACAAGGGTGTCACCCTCACCGACGAGGGCATCCTCCGCGCCCGCGACGCGCTCCAGACCTACTGCATCATCGAGCGCTTCCTGTCGAACGTGCTCGCGGTCGACGAGTTCCGCGCCGAGGCCCGGGAACTGGAACCGGTCATCGACGACACCGTCGCCGAACGGCTCGACACCATCATCGACCGGAAGGACGAGTGCCCGGACTGCTTCGACCCCGAGACCGACGCCTGCCGATTTCTCGAAGTCGAGACCGAATCGCCGGCCGACTGAGCCGGTCGCCGCCCCCTCGATCCTGCCACCCCCGCCCGCGAACGCGGCCATCGCCCCTTTCGAAATCCTGCGGCAACTGGTCTGTACCACGGACTGTCGGGTTTTACATTATCCCTTTCCTACAAATGTCAAATGTTTTATAACATCGGCGGGTACAGTGACCCCTATGGGTGGGACACACGGACGGCTCGGACGGTTCGTGCAGCGAATCGTCGAGCCGACGGAGCGACCGTATCGGTGTCGCGGCTGCGGGACGCGCTACGATCTGCAGTATCACGTCTGCCCGGAGTGCGGTGGGTACTCGGTCGAACCGGAGCCGGGACGCGACCTCGACCTGCTGGAGTAACCCCCGGCGCGGGGCGGCAAAGAGAAACGCTTTCCTGAGGCGACGCGGAACGAATCAGTGCGGAGTCCCGTGGTGTAGTGGCCAATCATAATGGCCTTTGGAGCCATTGACGGCGGTTCGAATCCGCCCGGGACTATTCTATGGAGTCGTCCGCGCCACGAGCGGCGTGCCGCCGACAGGTCACCCCGCCCCAAGGACAACGTTCAAGATTTCCGTCCAGAGATCCCGTCGTAGATGACGAAGGAGACGACACGTCGGCGGTTCCTGTCCGCGTCCTGCCTCGCCGCGATCGGGTCCCTCGGCGGCTGTTCCGGATCGGCCATCCGAACCGAGGGGACGCCCGCGACGGATCGGAGTCGGCCCTCGACGGCCACTTCGGGCGGACCTCCCGCGACGCGGACGCCGGCTGACGCGACGGCGGCTGACGCGACGGCGGCTGACGCGACGGCGGGTGGTACGACGGCGGAGGAGACCCCGCGCTCCGACGGGGAACGCGGCCCCGGGAGGGGCGGGTCGGGTGCCGAGACCGTCCGACACGACCACCAGACCGCGACCGCGGCGTTCTCCGACGAGACGCTCGCGAGGGCGACGGAACTCGGACGAACCGTCCAGCGATCCGTCGTCAAACTCACGAACGGCAACTCGGGTGGAACGGGGTGGATCATCGAGGACGGCTACGTCCTCACCAACTCCCACGTAACCCGGGAGTTCGAGACGATGGACGTCGAGACGTACGACGGGCGTACGGGCACGGCGACCCGGGTCGGCTACCACGAGGACATGATCCCGGACATCGCGCTGCTGGAGACGGACGTGGAGACGCCGACCCCGCTCGCGATAGAGACGGACGTGACGGTCGAGACGGGCGACCCGGTCGTGGCCGTCGGGCACCCCGGTCGCGTGGGCGACTGGGTGATCAGCCTCGGCCGGTACGAGCGCTACGAGTCCGGCCTCGACTGGGAGCTGTCGGACGTCCCCACCTCGCAGGGCAACAGCGGGTCGCCGATTCTCACGCTCGACGGCGTCGTCTTCGGCTGTATCAGCGGCACCACCACCGGAAGCGGCGGTTCGAGTCGCGTGGACCGGCCGGAGACGGTGTACACCGAGTTCCCGGAACAGGAGGAGTTGGCCACCGCGATCCCGTCGTCCACGATCGAGGAGTGGGTGGACACCTGGAGGTAGCGCCGGACGCCGGACCTCGGCCGGGCCTATAACCGGCCGGCGACCGTGGTCGGCGCATGGCCGACCGAACCGTCGCCGCCGACGTCGCGGTCGTGGGTTGTGGCCCCGGCGGCGCCGTCCTCGCTTACCTCCTCGCCCGGAGTGGCGTCGACGTGGCGCTCGTCGAGCGGGCCGCAACGTTCGAGCGCGAGTACCGCGGTTTCGGATGGAACCCGGGCGTCGTCCGCCTGTTCGACGAGATGGACGTCCTCGACGACGTGCTCGACCTCGCCCACGAGACCGTCACCGAGGGGACGTTCCTGCTGTACGGCGAGCCGATGACGGTGCTCGACTTCGACTACCTCGACACCGACTATCCCTACGCGCTGTTGATGGAGCAACCGGCGCTCCTCCGGCGCCTCGTCGAGCGCGCGAGCGAGTACGACGGCTTTGCCTTCCACCCCGCCACCACCGTCACAGACCTCCGAACCGACGGGACGGGCGCGGTGTGCGGGGTGACGGCCCACGACCGCGAGGCCGACGCGGACGTCGCCTTCGAGGCGCGAGCGGTCGTCGGCGCCGACGGCCGATACTCGACCGTCCGATCGAGCGCCGGCATCGACGCCGGCCTGTTCGACTCGCCAGTCGACCTCGTCTGGTTCAAGCTGCCGGCCGACGACGTCGACGCGACCGCCCAGGGCCGCCTCGACCGCGACGGCGTCGTCGTCTACTTCGGCCTCGGCGCCGGCGACCTCCAGGTCGGTTACCTCGTCCGGAACGGCGAGTGGCCGACGATCCGCGAGGCGGGGTTCGACGCGTTCCGGGACCGCGTGGCCGCCGTCGATCCCCGCCTCGGCCGTGCGATGGACGCGCACCTCGACGGCTTCTCCGACACGACACTCCTCGACGTGGCGCCCGGCCTCGCGGACGCCTGGACCACCGACGGCCTGCTGCTGCTCGGCGACGCCGCCCACACCGCCAGCCCGATCGGCGCTCAGGGAAACCCCCTCGCCGTCGAGGACGCCGTCGTCGCCCACGACCTCCTAGCCGGTGCGCTCTCGGACGAGTCCGGCCCACTGTCCGCCGAGACGCTCGGGACCTTCGAGCGGCGCCGGCGCCCGACCGTCGAGCGCGTCGTCTCGCTCCAGCGCCGCGCCGCCGCCGCCCTCGCGCGCTGGCTCGACTACGGCCAGTACCTCCCCGCGCCGCTGGTCCGTGGATCAGTGGCCACCCTCGGCTGGCTGGTGCCGCGCGCACGCCCGGTGCGCGCCGGGCTCGAGTCGTTCGCCCTCGGCGATCGATCCGTCTCGGTCGCCCGCTCGCACTTCGCGGACTGACGGGGGACCGTTGCGCTCGCCGCCGATTGCCTGCCGTCGCCGCCCGGTCCCGCGGTCGTCGCCCGATCCAGCGGTCGCCGTCGCGCGCCGCTCGCATCCCCCCGTGGTGTCCCGTCGGGCACTTCTCGGTCTCCGGAGAGGTCCGGATTCGTGGTTGTCGCCGATTCGCGAACGCCGCGGTCGCCCACGCGCGCGCCCGCCAGCCCGTTTTTCGCGGTCGAGAGCGCTCCGCCGGGGGGCCACCGTCGTAACGCCTAAGAGCGAACCAGCCTTTCTTCCCGGTAATGAAACACGAATACGAGCCCGGGGAGGTGTTGTCGTGGGCGTCGAGATAAAGGAGTCCGCCGTTTCCGAGGAGGAGTACGCCGACATGCGGCGCTTCGTCTACGACTACCTCGCCGCCAGCGTGGAGAACGAGGACGACGGCGGTCGGATGCGGTGGTACCCCTGGCACAGCGCCGAGTACCGGTACAACCACATCGTCAACGTCGTCGACCTCGCGGCGTACATCGCCGAGCACGAGGGCGCGGACGTCGACGTGGTGAAGGCCGCGGCGCTGTTCCACGACATCGCCAAACTGGAGGCCGAACAGGACGTCCACGCCGAGGAGGGCGCCCGCGTCGCCCGCGCGTACCTCACCACCCACGGGGACTTCCCCCAGTCGTTCGTCGAACAGGTCTGCCAGGTCGTCGCCGACCACTCCTACCAGGGACCGCTGTCGGACGTCTCCCTGGAGACGCGCTGTCTCATCGAGGCGGACGTCCTCGACAAGGTCGGCGCCAACGGCACCGCGCTGATGCTCCTGCGGATGGGCTACGAGGCCCGGACCCACATGGACGCCGCCGAGATGGTCGAGCGCGTCCTCGAACGCGGCCGCGACGCCGAAGAGCGCGTGGAGAGCGACACCGCGGAGAGCATCGCCCACCGCCGGCTCAAGCGCGTCAAGTGGTTCCGCGAGTGGCTGGAGGACGAGGTCCCCGAGATGGACCACGAGAGCTTCGGCGCCTGAACGGGGCGGTCCGTCTCCGACCCGCGGCCCGCCTGGGCCGTGCGCGCAGCGCTCCGATCTGCGCCCTGCCCGACGCCGTGCGCCCGGCGGTCGGGATGCGTGGACTCAGAGGGTGTCGAGCAGCCCCAGCAGTCGCTCCTCGGTCGCCCGGTCGGGGCCGACGGGGTCGCCGTCCCGGTCGGTCGCGCGGTCCGGGTCGCGCTCCCGGTAGTCGGCCACCGTCCGGGCCGTCGCCTCCTCGACCGGCGTCGACGCCCACTCCAGGTCCGCGAGCCGGTTCGTGTCGAGCACGTGCGGCGACGACCGGTACAGCGGGAAGTCGTCGTACACGAGGTCGACCGCGGCGAGTTCGCGCTCGCCGGCGTGGACCACCTCGACCTCCGTCTCCAGTTCCACCGCAAGCAACTCGACGAGGTCGCCGAGCGTGAGCAGTCGCCGGTCGCCGACGTTGTAGGCGCGCCCCGGGGTGCCCGCCTCGGCGGCGATCCGCAGGGCGCTCGCCACGTCCTCGACGTACACCCGGTGGCGGAGGTTCGTCCCGTCGCCGGGGACGACGACCCGATCCCGCGTTTCGACCCGGCCGATCCAGTAGTCCAGCAGGCCGTTGTAGTCGTGGGGGCCGTAGACGAGGCAGGGTCGAACCGACGTCGCGTTCACGCCGTCCTGGGCCGCCCGGGCGACGACGCGGTCGCCCTCGGCCTTCCGCGGGCCGTAGGTCGCCATCGAGTCGTCGGTCGCCTGGTCGGCGTCGCAGGGGCGGAGGGGGGTCTCGCCCTCGCGCTTCGGGATCGCCTCCCGGTACGCGGCCCCCGAGGAGACGTAGACGTAGGCGTCGACGTCGGCGAAGACGTCGACCGCGGTCTCGACCTCGCCGGGACGGTAGGCGACGACGTCGAAGACGGCGTCGGGATCGACCGACAGCGCGGCCGCCCGCAGGTCGGTCTCGACGGTGCGGTCGCCCTCGACGTGGTCGACGCCCTCGCGGTCGGCGAAGGGGTCGTCGTGCACGCCGCGGTTGAACAGCGTCACCTCGTAGCCGCAGTCGAGCAACTCCTCGACGAGGTGGCGACCGATGAAGCGCGTCCCGCCGACGACCAGCGCGGTGTCCATGGTCGATCGTCGGCCCGCGGCGAGTAAAGGCTGACCGTGATCAGCGCGGACCCGCCGGCCGCTGCCGCGGCGGTCGCTACTTGAACCGGAACGTCTCCAGGTTCTTCGGCGCGAACGTCCGCATGTTGTAGTTGTGGTACAGCGCGGAGGAGAGGTCCTGGACGGAGCGCTCGTCGCCGTGGACGCAGAGCACCTTCTCGGGGCGCGGGTTCATCGTCTTCACGAAGTTCTCCAGGCCCTGACGGTCGGCGTGGCCGGAGAAGCCGTCGACGGTCTCGACGTCCATATTGAGGGTGAGGGTGTTCGAGCGACCCATGTTGTCGCGGTCGTTCATCGGGATCTCGTCCCAGCCGTTCTGGATGCGGCGCCCGAGGGTCCCCTGGGCCTGGTAGCCGACGAACACCAGCGTCGAGTCCGGGTCGGGGCCGACGTGGCGGAGCCAGGACATGATCGGGCCGCCGGTGACCATCCCGGAGGTCGAGAGAATGATGGCGGGCCCGCCGTCGGTGACCTCCTGGCGCTCGTCCTCGCCGGCGTCGATGTGGTTGAACTCCTCGGCGAGGAACGGGTTCGAGTCCTCGTGGAAGATCCGATCCCTGAGGTCGTCGCGCAGGTACTCGGGGTAGGTCGTGTGGATCGCCGTCGCCTCCCAGATCATCCCGTCCAGGTGGACCGGCATGCTCGGGATCTTGTCCTTGCGCATCGCCTCCTCCAGGACGAGCATGATCTCCTGGGAGCGACCGACGGCGAACGCCGGGATCACGACCTTGCCGCCCTTCTCGTGGGTCCGACGGATGACGTCCAGGAGCTTTCGCTCGGAGTCCTCCTGGTCGGTCTGGTAGTCGTTGCGGCCGCCGTAGGTCGATTCGAGGACGAGCGCCTCGACTCGCGGGAAGTCGTTGACGGCGCCGTTGAACAGGCGGGTGTCCTTGTAGTGGATGTCGCCGGAGAAGGCGACGTTGTAGAGGCCGTCGCCGATGTGGAAGTGCGAGACGGCCGATCCGAGGATGTGGCCCGCGTTGTGGAAGGTGAGCTTCACGTCGGGGGCGATGTCGGTAACGTCGCCGTACTCCAGGGGGATGGTGTGTTTGATCGCCTCGCGCACCATCTCGGACTCGTAGGGCGGGGCGCGGCCCTCCTTGGTCGCGACGTCGAGGTAGTCGAGCGTCAGGAGCCCCATCAGGTCCCGGGTCGGCTCGGTGCAGTAGATGGGGCCGTCGTAGCCGTACTTAAAGAGGAGCGGAATGAGCGCGGAGTGGTCGAGGTGGGCGTGGGTCAACACGACCGCGTCGAGCGTGTTCGCGCCCGCGCCGAGGGCCTCGGGCACCTGGAGGTACGGCACCTCGTCGTCGGCGCCGGGCTTGTCGCCGCAGTCGATCAGGACCCGCGTCTCGGGCGTCGAGAGGATGAAGGAGGCGCGGCCGACCTCGCGACAGCAGCCGAGGGTGGTGATCCGGACCCACTCGTCGTCCGAGAGCTCCTGGCGGTGGATCTGCCGGCCGACGCGTTCCAGGATCTGGCGGCGATCCTCGCGCTCCTGTTTCAGGAAGTTGCGCACGTTCGAGACCGTCGAGGACTCGATGGGCGGCGTCCGAACCACCTCGGGGGTCCAGCCGACCTGCTGGGTGATCTCCCGGAGCGTCGACCCGTGACGCCCGATGACCATCCCCGGCTTCGCCGCCTCGATGACGACCTCGCCGGTGTCCTGGTGGAAGTCGAGGTCGGTCACGCCCGCGTCCTCCGGGATCACGTCGAGGATCTGTTGCTCGGCCGTGTCGGGGCTCGCGAGCACGTCGGGGTCCGGGCGAACGGTGATACGCTTTCGGAGCTTCGAGGCGAGCCGGCGGATCAGATCGCCGTTGCGGGCGAACTTCTTGGGGTCCCGGGTGTACACCACCAGCTCCGGCCCCTCGTATTTCACGTCGGAGACCGAGATGTCGCTCGGAAGCTCCTGCTGGATCTCTGCTTGCAGTTCCTCAAGTTGCTTGTCTACCGAACTCATAGCTTGTCAGCCGTCCGTCCCGCGTGGACGTGGCACCCCGCGCGACCACGGAGACACCGCGGCGTGACGACCGAACCGCCGAGAACCGGACAGCGTCGGTGGGCCTCCGAGAGCGCATAGTGTACTGGATACCGGGTAACACGCTTACCGCGGGAAAGGCAGGGAAAACCCGCTTATTCGAGCCTATACCCCCGGCGTTATAAAAGCCTTCGCAAACTCGGGTGGGCGCCGGGAACCGGGCGACGCCGCCGAGACCGGGCCCTGACGGTGGCGCGGCCGGCCGACGGCCGCGACCGGGAATGGGCCAACAGTCAAACCCCTCGCCGCCCCCCGTAGGTCCATGGAGATCACCCCCGAGGCGGTCGCCGAGGAGTACCGCTGGACCCGCGAGCGCGCGCCGGTCGTCGTCGCCCTGATCAACGAGACGCGCGACCGACTCGCTGAGACGTTCGACACCGAGGTCGGCCGGGTCGACGACCCCGCCTACCTCGCGTCGGTCGACGAGGTGTACGGCGACGGCGAGCGCGCCGTCAACGTCGCCGCCTACACCCGGTTGCTCCGCGACCTCGACGTGACCGACGACTACCCGGGCTTCGTCGTCGACGAGGTCCTCGGCCGGGAACTCGCGGCGACGGTCGCCGGCGGCCAGCCCCTCGCGCTGCTCGCCCAGGCGACGTTCCACGTCGCGGACGTCCACACCCACGGGGACGGCCCCGCCGGCGCCGACGACCTCGACGCCGCGCTCGCGGCGGGCTTCCAGACCCGGCTCCCCGGGTGGCCCTGGCGCGAGGCCGAGAGCCCCTTCGCCGTCGCGAGCGACCGCGAGTGAGGGCGGGCGACGACGCGCCGGCTGAATCGTCGAGCCGGGTCACCGCTGCCCGGGTCGATCAGCGCCGGTTCGACTCGCGCTCCCGACGCCCGTCGGCGTCGGTCCCGGACTCGCGTCGGGCCCGCTCGCGCACCGCGCGGTTCGGCTCGCGCTCGGGGCGCTCGCCCCCCCGGCGCTCCGTCCGCCCGCGATCGGTCGCCGCGAGTCGGCGGCCCGCCCGTCTGAGCGCCGACTGGAGCGACCGGTCGCGCTCGCGTTCGAGGTCGGCCAGGCGCGCCAAGATGCAGGCCGCCTCGCCCGCGCCGGGCGTGACCCCGACCAGCACCCCGTCGCGGTACTCCGCGAACACCGCCTCGGGCGTTCGGAGGACCGTCCGCTCGGGACCCATGCGGCCGACGCCCTGGCTGCTGCGCTCGCACGCGGGCAGGTCGCGCCCGCGGGCCCCCGCCCAGTGCTGGAACGCCGCGAGCCGCTCGGCGCCCGGATCGAGGGGCGAAGCGACGGGGACGTACCGGTCCCAGGTTCGGACGGCGACCGAGCCGACGACCCCCTCCCGGTCGAGGCGACGGAGCCGCTCGACGATCGGCTCGTAGGCCGCCCACGTCGCCGGCGTCGGCTGGACCCACAGCTCCGCGCGGTCGATCGCGGGACGCGCTCCTCCCGCCCTCGCTCCCGCCGCCGCGCTCGACGCCTCCCGTTCCTCCGATTGCGCCCGGCCGGCGCCCGCCGGGCGTCGCTCGCGCCCGCTCCTCTTCCGGGTGCTCGTCGGACGTGCCCGGCGAGGCGGGCCGGCGTCCCCGGATCGCGACCCGGCCGTCGAGACGGCCTGCCCTCCCGTGCGCTCCCCTGTGTCGATCGATCGGCTCCGGCTTGTGTGTGCCACGTTACCACCTCTTCGCCCGTACGCGTCGCGGGAGCATGTACCTAGTTGCCGGTGTTCGTGGACGTTTTCCGTCGGGGAGCGCGCGCCGACCCGCCGTCGGCCCGGCCCGGGCGTTCGTCGGCGCCCGCGAGGGACCGCCCGGTCGACTCGTCGGCGCCGGCCCGAACGGTGGGCGTCCCCGTCGCAGTGGGGTCCACCGTCGTCGCTGCCTTCACTGTCGTCGCCGCCTTCACCGCCGTCGCTGCCTTCACTGTCGTCGCCGCCTTCACCGCCGTCGCCGCCTTCACCGTCGGCGCCGACCGCCGTCCCACAATCTGTCCGTCGACGTCGGCCGCCGTCGTGACCGTCGCTTCGGGGTCTTTAAGGCCGGTCTGGCGCTAGCGGTCGGCAATGAGCGATCAGCAGGAACTCGGGATCACCGAGTCCAAGGAGTACAACACCGGCGAGTGGTACGCCGAGGTCGTCCAGAAGGCCGGCCTCGCCAACTACGCGCCGGAGGGGATGAGCGGGTTCATCATCACGCGCCCGCGCGGGTACGGCCTCTGGGAGCGCCTCCAGGGGTTCCTCGACGCGGAGTTCAAGGCCACGGGCGTCCAGAACGCGTACTTTCCCCTCTTTATCCCCGAGTCCTACCTCGAACGCGAGAAGGACGTGGTCGAGGGGTTCGACCCCGAGGTCGCCTGGGTCACCCACGGCGGCCACGAGGAACTGGAGGAGCGCCTCGCGGTTCGGCCCACCTCCGAGTCGATCATCGCGCCCTACCTGAGTCGGTGGGTGCGGAGCCACCGCGACCTGCCCCTCCGGGTCAACCAGTGGTGCTCGGTCGTCCGCTGGGAGGCGACGGAGACGAAGCCGTTCTTCCGGACCAAGGAGTTCCTCTGGCAGGAGGGCCACACCGCCCACGCCGACCGGGACGACGCCTGGGAGGAGGCGATGCTCCGCCTCGACCAGTACCAGGAGACCTACGAGGACGTACTCGCCATCCCCGTGCTCCGCGGACGCAAGCCCCCCCACGACAAGTTCCCCGGCGCCGACACGACCACCACGGTGGAGGCGCTGATGCCCGACGGCAAGTCCGTCCAGGGCGCGACCTCCCACTACCTCGGGACGTCGTTCGCCGAGGCGTTCGACATCACCTACACCGACGAGGACGAGGAGGAGGCGGTCGCCCACACCACCTCGTGGGGCATCTCCTGGCGGGCGCTCGGGGCGCTCATCATGACCCACAGCGACGACCAGGGGCTCGTCCTGCCGCCCACGCTCGCCCCCGAGCAGGTCGTGATCGTCCCCATCTGGCAGGCCGACACGAAAGACGAGGTGCTGGGGTACGCCGAGGGCGTCGCCGAGGACCTGGACGCCGCCGGCGTCCGCGTCGAACTCGACGACCGCGACGAGCGCAACCCCGGGTTCAAGTTCAACGAGTGGGAGTTGAAGGGCGTCCCCCTCAGGCTGGAGATCGGGCCGAACGAGGTCGAGGAGGAGTCGCTGACGGCGGTCCACCGCCCCGACGGCGAGTCGACCGAGATCGACCGTGAGGGCGTCGCCGAAAGCGTCCAGGACCACCTCGACGAGGTGTACGCGAAACTGTACGCCGCTGCCGAGGAGAACCTGGCGGAGAACGTCCGCGAGGCCGACTCCCGAAACGAGATCCTCGGGACCATCGGCCAGCACGGCGGCTACGTCAAGGCGCCGTGGTGCGGCGACGAGGCCTGCGAGACCGAGATCAAAGACCAGATCGCCGCCGAGATCGTCTTGGTCCCCTTCCACGACGAGGAGGAACCCGGCGAACTGATCCACGAGGGCGAGGACTGCGCCGTCTGCGGCGACGCGGCGACCGAGACGGCCTACTTCGCCAAGTCGTACTGACGGACCCGGAGTACGGAGCCGGTAACGCGGCGTAAGGCGGCTGGTAAGGCGACCGATGGCGTTCTCGCCGCGGGTAGCCGCCGGGTAACGCGGCCCGGACGGTGGCAGTCCCGGGGATTCCGCCCGGCGCCGGACGCGCTGCCCCGGGACCCGTTCGCTCGCCGGAGTTCGACGTTCGACGAATAAAGAACCGGGATCAATATGGCCCCCTAGAAGATCATTATATGTGGTTAGTACCCCCTTATGCTTTCAGGGGTAATCTCTTAAGGGGGCGGTCCTATGATACCGTATGACCAAGCCACCTAGTGACCGCCACGCCGAGTCCATCGGGCTCGCCGACCCGATGGACGAGCGGTCGAACTGCGGCGTAGGCGCCGTAATCGACCTCGACGGGGACCGAACGCACCGAACCGTCTCCGACGGGCTCGATCTTCTAGAGAACCTCGAACACCGCGGCACCACCGGCGCCGAGGAGAACACCGGCGACGGCGCCGGCATCATGGTCCAGCGCCCCGACGACTTCTTCGCGGCCGTCGTCGACGACCTCCCCGACCGCTACGCCGTCGGGTCCGTGTTCTTCCCGCAGGACGACGACGCGCGGGAGACGCTGATCGACCTCTTCGAGGAGCACCTGGCCGACCAGGGGCTCGAAGCGTTCCACTGGCGGGAGGTCCCGACCGACGCGGAGGGGGCCAACATCGGGGCGACCGCCCTGGAGTCCGAACCCGACGTCTGGCAGCCGTTCGTCCGGCCCGCCGAGGAGATGGACGCCCAGGCGTTCGACCGTGCGCTGTACGTCGCGCGCCGGTCGGCCGAGAACGCCGTCGAGGCGGCCGACGTCGACGGGTCGGGCCGCTTCTACGTCTGCTCGCTCGACCGCAAGACGCTGGTGTACAAGGGCCTGCTCACGGCCGAGCAGCTCCCGGTGTACTACCCCGATCTACAGGACGACCGCGTCGAGTCGACGTTCGTGCTCGTCCACGCCCGCTTCTCGACGAACACGCTGGGCGCCTGGCACCTCGCCCACCCCTACCGGAAGATCATCCACAACGGCGAGTTCAACACCATTCAGGGCAACATCAACTGGATGCGGTCCCGGGAGACCGACCTCGCCGACGAGGCCTTCGGCGAGGACCTGGAGGCGCTCAAGCCGATCATCAACGACCCGAACCAGTCGGACACGGCCTCCGTCGACAACACCGTCGAACTCCTCCAGGCGACCGGCCGCGACCTCCCGCACGTCCTCCGGATGCTCATCCCCGAGGCGTACGGCTCCGACCCCGAGATGAGCCAGGAACGCCGGGACTTCTACGACTACCACGCGAGCCTCGTCGAGCCGTGGGACGGGCCCGCGCTCGTCGTCGGCACCGACGGCGACAAGGTCGCCGGCGTGCTCGACCGGAACGGCCTCCGTCCCTGCCGGTACGACGTGACCCACGACGACACGCTCGTCATGTCCTCGGAGGTCGGCGCCCTCGACACCGACCCCTCGAACATCAAGGAGCGCGGGCGGCTGGCCCCCGGCCAGCTGTTCGTCGCGGACCCCGAGGAGGGGCGCGTCATCCCCGACGACGAGGTGTTCGACTCGCTGACCGACGAGAAGTACGGCCGCTGGGTCCGCGAGCACCAGCACCGGATCGACGACATCGTCGACGCCGAGGACGCCCTCCCGCGCGGCGAGGTCGACTCCCTGCGCGCCCACCAGGCCGCCTTCGGCTACACCTACGACCAGCTCAACCACCTCATCGAGCCGATGGCGACCCAGGGCAAGGACCCCGTCGGCTCGATGGGCGACGACACCCCGCTGTCGGTGCTCGCCGACCACAACCGCCCGCTGTTCACCTACTTCAAGCAGCTGTTCGCCCAGGTGTCGAACCCGCCGATCGACTACATCCGCGAGAAGATGGTCACCTCGATGGAGTCGCGGCTGGGCCACCAGCGCAACCTGCTCGACGAGACGCCCGAGCACGCTCGCCAGATCGTGCTCGACTCGCCCGTCCTGACCGACGCCCAGACGGCGGCGATCAAGGACCTCGACGGCTCGGAGGCCGACGACGTCGTTTCGACGACCGTCGACATCACCTACAAGCAGGGGACCGACCTGGCGGACGCGGTCGAGGACGTCCGCGAGGCGGCCTCGGCGGCCATCGAGGACGGCGCCTCGATCGTCGTCCTCTCCGACCGGAACCTCGGTCCCGATCGGGTGGCGATCCCGAGCCTGCTGGCGACCGGCGCCGTCCACCACCACCTGGTGCGCAACGGCCTGCGCAACCACGCGGGTCTCGTCGTCGAGTCCGGCGACCCGCGCGAGGTCCACCACGTCGCCACGCTCGTCGGCTACGGCGCGGGCGCGGTCAACCCCTACCTGGCCTACGAGACGATCTGCGACCTGGTCGCCGGCCCCGACGGCGCCGACGAGGCCGAGGCCATCGCGGCGTACCGCGAGGCCCTGGAGGACGGCCTGCTCAAGACGATGGCGAAGATGGGCATCTCGACGGTCGAGTCCTACCAGGGCGCCCAGATCTTCGAGGCCGTCGGCCTCTCCTCGGACTTCGTCGAGGAGTACTTCGAGGGGACCGAGATCAGGACCGAAGGCATCGGCATCGACGTGATCGAGGAGGACGTCCTCACGCGCCACACCGTCGCCTACGGGCCCGACCCGGACCTGGAGCGCCAGGGCGAGTACGAGCACCGCTCGGACGGCCTCCACCACCAGTGGAACCCCGAGACCGTGGGCGCGCTCCAGAAGGCGGTTCGATCGGGCGACTACGAGCAGTACAGGGAGTTCGCCGAACTCATCAACGACCAGAGCCAGGAGCTCCAGACCCTGCGCGGGCTGCTCGAGTTCGACTCCGACCGCGACCCGGTGCCGATCGAGGAGGTCGAACCCGTCGAGGAGATCGTCGAACGCTTCTCGACGGCGGCCATGTCGCTCGGGAGCATCTCGCCGGAGGCTCACGAGAACGTCGCCATCGCGATGAACCGCCTCGGCGGCAAGTCGAACACGGGCGAGGGCGGCGAACCCCCCGAGCGCTTCGGCACCGAGAAGGAGAACCCCGTCAAGCAGGTGGCCTCGGGCCGGTTCGGCGTCACCTCCGACTACCTCTCGTCGGCCGACGAGCTCCAGATCAAGATGGCCCAGGGCTCGAAGCCCGGCGAGGGCGGCCACCTCCCCGGCAAGAAGGTCAACGAGATGATCGCCCACGTGCGCTACTCGACGCCCGGAGTGGGGCTCATCTCGCCCCCGCCGCTGCACGACATCTACTCCATCGAGGACCTGAAACAGCTCATCCACGACCTGAAGTCGGCCAACCCGGACGCGGACATCAACGTCAAACTGGTCAGCGAGGCCGGCATCGGCACCATCGCCGCCGGCGTCGCCAAGGCCAACGCCGACGTGGTCCACATCTCCGGCGACTCCGGCGGGACGGGCGCCTCGCCGAAGACCTCGATCAAGAACGCGGGCCTGCCCTGGGAACTGGGGCTGGCCGAGGCCAACCAGATGCTCCGGGCGACCGACCTCCGCTCGCGCATCCGCGTCTCGACCGACGGCGGCATGAAGACCGGGCGCGACGTCGCCGTCGCCGCGCTGCTCGGCGCCGAGGAGTACGTCTTCGGCACGGCCGCGCTGGTCACCGAGGGCTGCGTGATGGCGCGTATCTGCCACACCAACAACTGTCCGGTGGGCGTGGCGACCCAGAAGGAGAACCTCCGCGAGCGCTTCCCGGGCACGCCCGACCACGTCATCAACTACATGACGTTCATGGCCCAGGAGCTCCGGGAGATCATGGCCGAACTCGGCTTCCGCGAGGTCGACGAGATGATCGGCCGGCCCGAACTCCTGGCCCAGCGCGAGACCGACCACCCGAAGGCCAAGCACCTCGACCTCTCCTCGGTGATCGCCGAGCCCGCCCCCGGCCCGCGCTACAAGACCGAGGAGCAGGACCACCGCGACGTGGCGACCCACCTCGACCGGTCACTCGTCCGCGAGGCCGAACCCGCCCTGGAGGAGGGCCGCCGGGTCCACCTGGAGTCCGAGATCGACAACGCCGACCGCGCGGTCGGCGCGCTGCTGTCGAACCAGATCTCGAACCGGTACGGCACCGAGGGCCTGCCGGACGACACGATCACCGTCGACTTCGAGGGCGTCGCCGGGCAGTCCTTCGGCGCGTTCCTCCAGGACGGCGCCACCTTCGACCTCGAGGGCGCCTGCAACGACTACGTCGGCAAGGGAATGTCCGGCGGGAAGGTGATCGTCCGCACGCCCGAGGACGCCGCCTACGAGCCCGACGAGAACATCCTCGTCGGCAACGTCTGCCTGTACGGCGCGACCCAGGGCGAACTGTACGTCAACGGCCTCGCCGGCGAGCGCTTCGGCGTGCGCAACTCCGGCGTCAAGGCCGTCGTCGAGGGCGTCGGCGACCACTGCTGTGAGTACATGACCGGCGGCGTCGTCGTCGTCCTCGGCGAGACGGGCCGCAACTTCGGCGCCGGCATGTCCGGGGGCGTCGCCTACGTGTACGACCCCGACGACACCTTCGAGCGGCGGTTCAACGACGACATGGCCACGCTGTTCTACTCGCTGGAGGGCTCCGACGAGGCCATGCTCCGCCGACTGGTCGAGAACCACGCCGACTACACCGGCAGCGCGCGCGCCGCCGACCTGCTCGACGACTGGGAGGAGGAGGTCGAAAACTTCGTGAAGGTGATGCCCGACGCCTACGCCGAGGTCATCGCCCAGGAGGGCCGCGCCGACGTGCGCGAGGACCTCCCGACGGCCGCGAGCGCCGTCCGCGAGGGCGCCGCCGACGCCGACGGGCAGTTCGCGACCGGCGACGACTGACGTAGCCCGTCGCCCGTCGTAACCGGCGACGACTGAGGGCGCGTCGCGGTCCCTCACGGCGTCGCTCGGTCACCGCGACGCCGCGCCTCTCGTCGCTCCCGACGACCCGTCCTCGACGACCCGGACGTTTCGACCGCGAGCGAAGCGGTCACCTTCCCGCGGGGCCTCAGTCCGGCTAGCCGATGGCTTCGACCTCACTCACCACGTTCGACGGCGAGACCGTCACCCACCCCGGCGGGATGCGCTCGATCCGGGCGTTCCCCACGGACTCCGTCGCGCATCTCGATCCGTTCGTCCTCTTCGAGCGATTCCACATCGAACCGGAGCAGGGCTTCGGCACGCACCCCCACAAGGGGTTCGAGATCGTGAGCTACATGCTGGAGGGCGGGATGGCCCACGCGGACTCGCTCGGCCACGACACCGTCGCGCGGGCCGGCGACGCCATGCGCATCACCGCCGGGGGCGGCATCGAGCACTCGGAACTCCCGGCGGACGGCGCCTTCTGCAGCGGGCTCCAGCTCTGGGTGAACCTCCCCCGGGAGCGCAAGGAGATCGATCCCGGATACGAGGACGCCGACGCCGGCGACCTGCCGACCGCGGAAACCGAGGGCGCGACCGTCACGACCGTCGTCGGCGAGGGGTCGCCGCTCACGGTCCAGACGGCGATGACCTACGCCGACGCCCGGATCGCCGGCGAGTGGACGTGGACGGTCCCCGACGGGTGGGTCGGGTTCGCGTACGTGATCGCCGGCGAGGGGGTGGTTTCGAGTGCGGCCCGGGACGCCGAACGCAGTCGAGCCCTCTCGCCCGGCGCCGTCGTCGCCGTCGACGGGGGCGACTACGGGTTCTCGACCGACGAGTCGCTGCGGGTCGCCACGGTCGCCGGGAAACCCCACGGCGAGCCGATCCGCCACCGCGGGCCGTTCGTGCTCTGAACGCAGTCGGGGACGCCGACCGTTACTTCTCGATGATGCTCTCCTCGACGGCCTCGCCGAAGTGGCGCGCGACGGCCTCGTAGTAAACGAGCACCTCGTCGCCGGGTTCGAGGTCGGTCACCGCGGTTCGGCCCTCGTTCGTGTGGACCTTGATCGTCTCGGCGTTCTGGAGCAGCGTCTCGATGCGGTCCTCGCCGTCCTCGGTCTCGATGCGGGCCTCGATCCGGAACATGGGGCGCTTTTCGATCTTCGCCCGCCCGACGATGGCCTCGCGGGTGTTGCCGTCGACGTCGACGACCTGCACCTCGTCGCCCGACTTCAGTTCCGAGAGGTACTTCGTGCCGCCGTCGGGGTCGCGGACGTAGGCGTGGACCGCGCCGGCGTTCACCCGGAAGGGGCGGGAGGCGACGTACGGCGACTCGGCGGTCTCGGCGTGGACGAAAAAGAGCCCGCGGGACATCGACCCGACGAGCATCCCCTCGTCGTGTTCCATCAGGTTGCCCGTGTCGACGCAGACGCGGTCGGCCATCCCCGTGCGCTCGACGGCGGTGACCTCGGCCCAGCGCAGGTCGAGCGTCTCGCGCTCGGCGGCGTCGCGCGCCTCGCAGGTCGCCCGGATCTCGTCGGGGTCGTCGGTGTCGAGCAGCACGCCGTCGGAGCCGATCTCCAGGGTCTCGAAGGCCGTCCGGGCCTCCTCGGCGGTGGTGACGCCGGCGATCAGGTCGGTCTCCTCGCCGATGCGGGCGATCAGGTTCTCCAGGGGGATGATCGTCCAGTCCTCGCCGACGACGATGGTGTGGTCGGCCTCGTGGGCGGCCTCCTCCGCGAAGGCCTCGTACGCCTCGGAGAAGATGCGGACGTACGCGCCACTGGCCCCGTCGCCGCGGAGCGTCGTGAGGTCGGCCGACCCCGAGTAATCGGTGGGGAGGTCGACGCTGCCGTCGCCCTCGCCGTCCTTGCCGACGACGTAGGCGTCGGCCTCGTCTCCGACGTCGATGCCCTCCTCGGCCTCCATCACGTGGACGTCGGCGTTCCGGAACGCGGCGACCTTCACGTCGCCGAGTTCGCGCACCCGGCCCACGTCCTCGTCGTCGACGAGCACCCAGTCGACGCCGGCCTCCAGCCCGGCGGTGATCCGTCGCTTCCGCGTCTCCCAGTCGCCGACGGCGTCGTCGGCCTTCAGCCAGACGCTGCGTGTCATTGTCGGACCCTCTCGGTCGGGTGGCTAAAACGTGGCGTTTGCCCCGGAATCCGCCGCGCGATCGGAGACTCGCCGCGCGACCGCGGACGGGTCCGGGTCCACGCGCTCAGCAGACCTGCCAGCCGCCGTCGACGTGGAGCAACTCCCCCGTGACGTAGCCGGCGTCCGGGCCGGCCAGGTAGAGGTAGGCGCCAGCGACGTCCTTCGGCCGGCCGGCCCGGCCGAGCGGGATCGGCTTGAGCAGGTCCCCCTCGCTCCCCTTCTCCTTCGCCGCTTCGGTCCACCCCTCGGTGAACTCGGTGGCGATCTGGCCGGGGGCGACGGCGTTGACGCGGACGCCGTGCTCGGCGAGTTCGAGGGCGGCCCCGCGGGTGATCATCCGCACGGCGCCCTTGGTCGCGTCGTACTGCACCTGCCCCTTCTGGGCCAGGTTCGAGGAGATCGAGGCGGTGTTGACGATCGTCCCCGGTTCGCCCCGGTCGAGCATGTCGTTGGCGGCGGCCTGGGTGCCGAAGTAGACGGAGCGAACGTTCACGCCGTAGATCCGGTCGAGTTCCTCCGGCTCCAGGTCGAGCATCGGCTTCGGGAGCTGCATCGCCGCGTTGTTCACCATCACGTCGACGCCGCCGAACTCGCGGGCCGCCTCGACGAGCGTCCGTACCTGTCCGGGGTCGGAGACGTCGGTCTCGACGAACTCGGCCCGGCCGCCCTGAGACTGAATTCGCTGGTGGGTCGGGACCTCCTCGCCCACGTCTTTGGGCTCCCTGCGGACGTCGCCGATCACGACCGCGGCGCCGGCCGCGCCGAACCGCCGGGCGACCGCGCGCCCGATGCCCGAACTGCCGCCGGTGACGACGACCGCTTCGCCGGTGAAGTCGTAGCTGACGGATGCCATGGGAACCACTGGCCGCGCGCGCGCAAAAAGCCTCGACCGGAAACGGCCGGGTCGCCGTCGCCCGGGTCGACCGGAGACGGTCGGGTCGCGGCGTCGCCCGGGCGCGCCGATGCCGCCTCGTCCCCGGAGTCACGACTCCAGCAGCGACCGGAGCAGCTTCGTCTCGGCCTTGCGCAGGTGTTCGGCGGCCGTGCTCGGGGCGCAGCCCAGTTCGCGGGCCACGTCCTCGCTGCGCGCCTCGCGAGGGATCTCGTAGTAGCCGAGGTCGAACGCCGTCTCGACCGCCTCGCGCTGTCGATCGCTCAGCACCGTCCCCGGATCGTCGGGCACGCCCCCCAGGCCGGTGATCTCGTCGACGGCGACCGCGATCGGCTCCGGGATGCGGTCGATCGCCGTCTGGATCGCCTCCGACGGGCCGAACACGGAGTACGAGACGGTCCCGTCCGGGGCGTACTCCACCGGCGGGATCACCACGACCGGGCTCGCCTTCACGAGGTCGAAGATCTCCCGGAGGGCGGCGTTCGTCGCGTCTCGAACGTAGACGTAGAACGCGTCGTCGCCCGTCTCGGTGAGCTCGAAGTCGACGACCTCGGGGACCGCATCGACGGCCTCCCGGAACGCGTCGGCGTCGCCCTCGACGTGGTGCATGATCCCCAGTTCGTCGCCGGCGTAGTTCCAGTGGGTCGCCGTCGCGCGCTCGACGTACGGCGCGTTGACCAGGACGTCGTACATCGGGTGGATCTCCGCCTCCCGTCCCGCCGCGTCCAGTCGGAGCCGAACGTGCTTCATCGCGTCCCCGTAGTTCGAACGTCGACTTAAACCTGCCAGCGCACAGTCGCACCAGCCACTCGGGCGCCGGGCGCGACGTCTCGACAGTGATGCCCGCCTTCGCGACCGATTCGACCGGCACGTCCGGCGACGACCGAGGACTCTCGGCCGCGCTCCTGGCCAGCGTCGGGGCGCACGTCCTGACCGGACTGGCCCACGGAGGCGTCCACGCGCTGGTCCCGGTGCCGCTGGCGCGGTGGCAACTGGGCCTGGTCGCTGTGAGCGTCGTCGCCGGGCCGCTGGTCGGCTGCTGGCTGGTCGTCACCGGCCGCGCTCGGGCGGGCGGACTGCTCGTCGCGGCGTCGCTGCTGGTGGCGTTCGGGTTCGAACTGCTGGCGCACTTCGTCGTCCCGACCCCCGATCACGTCGGCGCGGTCCACCGACGGCACGCGTCGTTCGCGGCGACGGCCGCGCTCTCGGTGGTGACCGACGGTGTCGGGGTCGTCGCCGGCCTCGCCTACTGGCGTCGCACGGGATGACCTAAGTCCCCGATCTCGGAACGACGTCGTGCCGTCAGTGCGCGGGGCCGAGCGGCGTTCCCCGAAGCTGTGCCCGGCGCACGACCCCGATCCGCCACCGGAGCACCCCGACGGTGAGCAGGCCGCCGCCGAGCGCGGCGGCGACTACGTAGAACGCCAGTTCGTAGCTCCCCGTGGCCGCGACGATGCGGGCGACGAGCGTCGGGCCCGCCACCCCGGCCAGCGACCACGCGGTCAGCGTGTAGCCGTGGATCGCGCCGAGTTCCTGGGTGCCGAACAGGTCGGCCAGGTAGGCGGGGAGGCAGGCGAAGCCCCCGCCGTAGCAGGTGATGATGAGGAACATCGCCCCGGCGAACAGCCAGACGTCGGTGAGGCGGGGGAGCGCGAGGAAGGCGAGGATCTGGACGACGAAGAAGGCGGCGTACGTCCGCGTCCGGCCGAGGTAATCGGAGAGGCTCGACCAGACGATCCGCCCGGCGCCGTTGAACACGCCGAGGAGGCCGACGACCGTCGCCGCGAGCGTCGGCGTCGCGCCGGTGATCGCCTGGGTCATGTTCGAGGCCACCGACAGCAGCATGATGCCCGCCGAGACGTTGACGAAGACGATCAGCCAGACGAGGTAGAACTGGGGCGTCCGGATCGCCTCGCGGGCGGTGCGCTGTTCGAGGTCGGTCGCCGTGACCACGCCCCTGTCCCCCGCGGCCTCGACCGCCGCGGGATCCATCCCCGCGGGCACCCACCCCGCCGGCGGCTTCTCGAGGTAGCTCGCCCCCGCGGCCATGAGCAGGAAGTAGCTCACCCCGAGCGCGGCGAACGTCAGCGGGATCGACGTCGCGTCGATCAGGGCGTTCGCCACCGGGCCCGTCACCAGCGCGCCCGCGCCGAACCCCATGACGGCGAGGCCGGTCGCCAGCCCGCGCCGGTCGGGAAACCACTTCACGAGCGTCGAGATGGGCGTGATGTAGCCAACGCCGAGTCCGACGCCCGCGAGCACCCCGTACGTGAGCAGGAAGCCGAGGTGGCTGCCGACCTGGACGCTCGCGCCCGCCAGCACCGTCCCCCCGCCGAACAGGGTCGCGGCGACCAGGCCCGACGTTCGCGGCCCGTAGCGCTCGACGTACCGCCCGAGCGAGGCGCTCGCCATCCCCAGGGTGAAGATGGCGACCGTGAAGCCGAGGGTCACGTCCGCGATGCTCCACCCCTGCGCCGCTTGCAGGGGGTTCTGGTAGACGCTGTAGGCGTACACCGAACCGATCGAGAGGTGGATCGCCATCGCCGACGCCGCGATAAGCCAGCGGTTCTTCGTCGTCTCGACGGAGGACATGTTCCGGACGATACCGCGAAGCTACAAGTAGGCAGTGGCGGGGCGACGTTCCCGCGGTCGAAGCAGTGGAGTGACTCGCCGGTGACGGTTTCGCTCTATCCAGCCTCTGTCAGATGGGGGCTGCTGAACATCGTGGCCGTGTCCAACACGAAATCGAACGGTCGAGCTGCCTGGACACGCACTCGGTATGGGTGTGCAGTTACCGTACCCGGGAGTTGTTATCTGTCAACTCGATCTCGATGACGACCGTCCTTTCTACACCAGCTTCCAGTTCGTTGAGTGTCGCTTCTCTATCACCACGAACCCGGATACCCAACCGGCGGCTAGCATCTGTTTCGTTGCGGTCGATGAACTCCTTGATGTAGTGGGCAACGTCTTCGGGGTCCGGATGCGGTGTGGCGATACCGTCTCTGTGCTGGCCCCGAACCAGCATCGACACCGGCTGACCGCCCTTCAGATTCCGCCACCACGGACTCCGGGTGGTCACGACGAGGTGACCGTCCTTCACCCAGTATCCGACCGGCGTGGTGTATTCGTTGCCAGTTTTCGACCCGGTGAACGTCAACAACAGTATCGAGTCACTCACGAGCGAGTGCAGCGGCGACCGCAACAGACCCGACACCACCGGGTTGAGGATCTCGTAGGCGATGTCGGGGACCGGCGGTCCGCGAGTTTCGACGTACCCCTCGGAATCGTTCCCCGTCGGCGGCCCATTCGGCTGGGAGTCGCCACGAAAGTCGTCTGCGTGGTCCTCGACGAACGCTCTCATTCCCCGGGGGCGTCGACCGAGGAGCTCCCGGCTGTCGTCGGTCACACGGTCGGCTAATCCCAGGCGTGCCGTGGTATAGATGCCACACATGAGTGCGATGAACCCCAGTGGTTCCCCTCGACGGCGCATCCGTCGTGCGAACGCCAACAGGGACGGGTGGGGATAGCTGACGGGCCGATCTAGAACGTCGCTGAAGATGGTGGCAACCTCACCGTAGTGCAGCGCTTCCGGTCCCGTGAGATCGTAGGCTCGATTGGCGTGTCCGGACTCGGTCAACACGACTGCTGCTGCTTCACCGATGTCCCGCGCGTCCACGAAACTGGTCCTGCCGTCCCCGGCTGGCACGAAGATTTCGTCGTGTTCGACTACGTCTCGGCGATGGACTTCGAGGAGGTTCTGCATGAAAAACGACGCTCTCAGCAACGTGTACGCCATCTCTGTCGCCACGATTCGCTTCTCGATCCAGTGGTGAGGGATGAGGACGTTCTTTTCCGCCCCGAGCGTCGAAAGGTAGGCAACGCGGCCGACACCCACACGGTCCGCAGCCTCGACGAACGACCCGATCTCCGATCTGTCCACGACCGGAGGTCGGACGAGGAAGACACCATCGACAGCCGTCAGCGCACGACCCCAGGTCTCGTGCTTCGTGAAGTCGAACTCGACCACTGTCCCGGCGTCCGCTATCTCCGTCGAGACAGCTTCGGGGTCACGGACCCCGACCCTGATGGCGACGTCTCGGTCCGAAAGGGCGGCGACGACGTGCCGACCGACAGTTCCGGTCGCCCCGGTGACGAGTATTCTCTCCGTCACCGTTCGGCCCTCCAGTAGACGAGGAGTCCGACCGACACTGCAGCGACGACCACGTGCATCGCCATGAGGACGACGACAGCAAGCGGGGTCGCAGCTGGATCGAGTGCGAGCAACGCAACGTCCGGGACGAACGAGAGGAGTAACGCGCCGGCGGCTACCCGCACGAACGTTGGATCAACACCACTGCCGAACCGACCGAGAAGCCAGTAGACGACTGTTGCACCACCCGCCCCGAGCGCCGACAGGAACGCAACGGGCGGGATAGTCAACGCGCGGAGGACCGGTACCGACGGTGACCGAGAGGCAGTGTACTCGGCGACGTTCGCCCGCGCGGCGGTGTCGCGCATTCCGAGCGAGAGGTTCGTCCCGTGGCGGAACTCGCCTGTATGGGCGTCCTCGGTGAGACGTGGCGCGCGAACGACCGTCCATCGGGTGTCGCTGTCTTCGAGCAACTCGACCTGATCGCGGGCGTCTTCGAGAACCGACCGTGCAAGCAGTTTCAACAACGCACCCATCGTCCGCCCGCCGAGACTCACTGATTCCCCTTCCTCGCGGACGCCCGCACCGACCAGCGTCACGAACCGCGCGGGACGGCGGAGCCGTCCCGGACTGTGGCGGTCGGCGTCGCCGACCGCCCTCTCGACGCCGTGTTGGTTCATCGCGGAAAGGATATGTCGGCCAGCTTCCGTCAGCAGGTCGTCTGGTCCCTCGGAGCGCTGCGCGAGGACGGTGACGACGGCATCCACAGGGTCGCCGTCGCCGGCGATGGCGCGTTCGACGTCCGAAGCGGTGTAGGCATCTCCCTCGACGATGCTGACCCGGTCGTCCGTTCGAATCGTAGACGCGAGGCCGTTCGCATTCCGGGCGAAGGCAACCACGCTGTGTCCGCGTTCGACTGCCTGTTCGACGAGTGGTTGGCCGGTTCGCCCGGTCGCACCGAATACTGCGATTCGCATACGTCGAATACCATCTCGAAAAGCATATACTTGCAACTTCGAAGTTTCGAAGTATTGGCTCCTTGAACGGCCCAGATCCAAAGCTACAAATCGACAAGTGGGTATATTCAAACATCCATGACTGGACCGAGCGATCCGCCGGACGTTCCTGATCTGAGTGCGGGATTGTCCCGTGAGGAAGCTATCGCCCTCCGTGAATCGTTCGACCCCGAGGAACGGGAACGGGTCAGTCACACGGTCGCAGAACTGCTCGACCTCCTCGGGAAGACCCACACGATGGCGGTTCTGAGTGCGTTCGCGTTCGCCGAGGGGCCGCTCCGATTTAGCGACCTCGAAACCGAACTCGACGTCGCACCGAACACGCTCTCGACGCGATTGAAGGACCTGAAGGGAGCAGGGCTGCTCAACCGAGAGGCCTACGACGAAGTCCCGCCTCGCGTGGAATACACACCGACGGAGAAGGCGGAATCGCTGTTCCCCGTGTTCGCGCACCTCCACCACTGGGCGATCGAGTACGAACTCTAACTTCGAGTCCTGTAGTAACACTCGGACTTCGAAGTCGAAAGTACATTACTTCATATCCAATAGTAAGGGTATGTCATCACCGGAATCAGAGGGAGCAGCCGACCTGTCCCGAGACGACAGGTCCGACAGAGGGGACCGGCCCGCCGACGCCGGGGCGCCAACTGCGATCGACGTCGATGGGCTCGAACTCGTCTACTCCGACGGGACCGTTGCTGTCCGAGGAGTAGATATGGCCGTCCCCGAAGGGGAGTTCTTCGGGTTTCTCGGGCCGAACGGGGCGGGGAAAACGACGACGATCAAGGTGTTCGCGACGCTGTTGTCCCCGACCGGCGGGGAGGTTCGAGTCAACGGCTTCGACGTGCGTTCGGATGCCCGCAAGGTTAGAGAGTCGATCGGGTACATGGCCCAAGAGACGAGCATCGATCCGGAACTCACCGCCGAGGAGAACATCCGGTTCGCCTGTGAGGCCTACGGAGTGCCGCGGGGAGAACGACCCGAGCGAGTCACCGAATTGCTCGATCTCGTCGACCTCGCGGACGTCGCAGACAAGCGGGCCGGGGAGTTCTCGGGCGGCATGAAAAAGCGACTGGACGCCGCGACTGCGCTGGTCCACCGCCCGCCACTGGTCTTCCTGGACGAACCGACGACGGGGCTGGACCCGAAGGCCCGTAACCGTCTGTGGGACTATTTCCGGCGCATCAACGACCTCGGAACGACGATCTTTCTGACCACGCAGTATCTCGAAGAGGCCGACCAACTCTGTGATCGCCTGGCGGTTATCCTCGACGGAGAGATCGTCGCAGAGGGAAGTCCTGCAGACCTGAAACGCGAAGTCGGCGGTGAGGTCCTCGACGTGGAACTGGAGGGCGGTCCGACGGCCCAGCAACAGGCCGCGACGATCGCACGAGAGTTCGACGCGTTCGTCGACGCGTCGGTCACCGAAACGGACGAGGGCATCAGCGTCACCGCGGAGACGGCTCGTCAGCACGGGACCGATCTGCTCGTTGCTCTCCGGGACGCGGGGTTGACGGTGACCGGCTTCAACATCCGCGCACCGACGCTCGACGACGTGTTCCTGGCCATCACCGGGGAGGAACTCGACACCGACGACGCGGAGGTCGCACGATGAGTGCGCCAGGGGCCGACACGGAAACGACAGACCCCTCGGCGAGGCCGGCCACGCGCTCCGGGAATACGTTCGTCGGGGACGTGTGGGTGAACTTCAAACGGTGGAACATCAAGGCCGTCCGGAACCCGTTCGTTCTGGTCGTCTCGCTCGTCCAGCCGATCATCTTCCTCGTGTTGTTCACGGAGGTGTTCGGGAACGTAGCCGGCAGTGCTGTCAGTCGGGGGCTTCCAGGAATCGGTTACGAGACGTACCTGGTGCCTGCGATCGCGATTCAAGTCGCGCTCGCGGCGGCCATCACCTCGGGGGTGGGGCTGGTCAACGACATAGAGAACGGGATGTTCGAGAAAGTGCTCGTCACACCGATGAACCGAACAGCCGTCTTCGTCGGCAAAACCGCCGCAGAAGTGTTCCGGATTGCGGTTCAGATTGCGATCATTCTCGGGCTCGGCGTCCTCCTCGGCGCGGAGGTCGTCACTGGCGTGGTCGGCGCAGTCGGGATCGTCGCGGTCGGCGTTCTGTTTTCGCTCTGGTTCGTGGCGTTCTCGAACGCATTGGCAATCATCACCAGGGATCAGGAATCGACGATCATCGGGGCTAACCTGTTGCAGTTCCCGCTGTTGTTCCTGTCGAGTGCGTTCCTCCCACTCGCGGCACTCCCGGGCTGGATACAGACGTTCGCCCGCTTCAACCCCGTCACGTACGGTGTCGATGCTGCGCGCTCGCTCATGATCGACCGGGACGTGATGACGGTCATCGAGGTGTCGTGGTTCGGGGATGCCCTCGACGGCGTGGTTCCCGGGGTAGCCGTCCTGATCGGACTCGACCTCGTGTTGGGCGGAATCGCGGTCTACCTGCTGTCCCGCGCTTCGAGTTCAGATGTGAAATGACCGCTGCAAACTGTGAGTAGGTAACACCCGTTCCTTCCAGTGAAGGAGTTGCGCCCTGCGTTTAGCACACCTCAGCAAACACACTCTGTCGCTGCTAGGACTCTCGGTGGGAGATTCGCAGGGCGATCCCTCGGAGTTTCCCACGTCGCGGTGTTGGAACAGTGCGGTCCAGCACTAGCCACCGGCAGCGACCAGGGGACCAAGCGGGATTCGTTGTCGCCAGAACTCGGAGCCGTCTGGCTGAATAGCCGGAAGCCAGAGACTTCTGGCGATGCTGTCAGACGCCTGGGCGTCCGACTGCTACCCTGAAAGCGGAGCTTTCCGGTGATGGTCGAGCGTTTTCGAGGAGTGCCAGGCGGTCGCCGTCTCGCGTTCCCACGAGCGACTCGGGGGCTGCCCGTGGAGAGCGGTCGTGCGAAGCGCGACCCGACGCAGGAAGCGGTCGGTTCGAACGCTTCTTACGCGTCGGCCGCCAACGCCGGGTCATGACAGATCCCGCCGACCTCTCGGTGACGCTGGTCGACGGGTACGTCGACGAGCCGGCTCACTTCGGCGTTCCGCCCTACGTCTCGACGTATCCGCGCTTCACCGCGGGCGCCCTCGTCGACGCGGGCGTCCCGCCCGAGGCGATCACCTACCACACCATCGACGCACTCCGCGAGGAGCGCTCGCGCTGGCGCGACGTCGCCGACGCCGACCTGTTCGTCTACGTCGGCGGCATGACCGTCCCCGGCAAGTACGTCGGGGGGACGCCCGCCGAACCCGACGAGGTGCGCGAACTCGCCTGGACCGCCGACGGGACGAGCCTCATGGGCGGGCCCGTCCGCTTCGGCGTCGGCGAGCAGAACGAGGGCGCCACCGAGACCGAGCGCAAGGACCTCGACTACGACTTCGTCGCCAAGGGCGACGTCGAGGCGGCGGCCCACGACCTGGTCGAGAGCGGCCTGGAGGGGTTCGGCGACCGCATGCGCGACAACGAGGAACTGGACCGCTGGGCCGCGAAGGGGGCGTTCGTCGTCGAACAGCACCCCAACCACCCCGACTATCTCATCGCCGAACTGGAGACTTCCCGGGGCTGTCCCTACCGGTGTTCCTTTTGCACCGAACCGCTGTACGGCGACCCGGCGTTCCGGACCCCCGAGTCGGTCGTCCGGGAGGTCGAGCGCCTGGCCGCCGCGGGCGTCCGGCACTTCCGCCTGGGCCGGCAGGCCGACATCCTCGCGTTCGGCGGCGACGGCGAGAAGCCCAACCCCGACGCGCTCCGGCGGCTCTACTCGGGGATTCGCGAGGCCGTCCCCGACCTCGGCACGCTCCACCTCGACAACATGAACCCGATCACGGTGGTGGAGTGGCCCGATCTCGCCCGCGAGGGCATCCGGGTGATCGCCGAGCACAACACGCCCGGCGACACCGCCGCCTTCGGCCTCGAATCCGCGGACCCCGTGGTCCAGGAGGAGAACAACCTCAACGTCTCCGCCGAGGAGTGCTTCGAGGCCGTCCGGATCGTCAACGAGGAGGGCGGCTGGCGCCCGGACGACCCTGTCGACGGGACCGACGACCGCGCGGGCGCTCGACGCACCGGCCCCTCCTGGGGGAGCGACGCCGGACGGCACCTCCCCAAACTCCTGCCGGGGATCAACCTCGTCCACGGCCTGAAGGGCGAGCGCGAGGAGACCTTCGAGCACAACCGCCGGTTCCTCCAGCGGGTGTACGACGAGGGGTACATGGTCCGCCGGGTGAACATCCGGCAGGTGATGGCCTTCGCCGGGACCGACATGTCCGACACCGGCGCGCAGATCGCCCGCGACCACAAGAAGCAGTTCAAGGCGTACAAGCGAGAGATCCGCGAGGAGATCGACAACCCGATGCTGAAACGGTTGGCCCCGACGGGGACGGTCCTCCCGGACGTCCACCTGGAGTACCACCAGGACGGCAAGACGTTCGGGCGCCAGCTCGGCACCTATCCCCTGCTCGTCGCGCTCCCGGGCGAGCGGCCGCTGGGCGAGGTGCTCGACGTGGCGATCGTCGGCCACGGCTACCGCTCGGTGACGGGCGTGCCCTACCCGCTCGATTTCAACGCGGCGTCGATGGGCGAACTCACCGCCATCCCCGGGCTCGGCAAGCGCCGCGCCGGCGACGTGATCGTCAACCGGCCCTACGAGTCGCCGGCGGACCTGGCGGGCAAGGTCGACGTCGACGTCGACCTGACGAAGTTCGCGGCCGGGGACTAGAACCGACCTTTTTCTTCGTCGGGTTCGCGCGAAGCGCGAACCACTCCTCGAAAAAGCTCGACCAAAAAGTTCCGGCGACTCGCGGCCTTCGGCCGCTCGCCGCCGGTGAATCGCGCTCGCTACGCTCGCGCGGATGCTGGTGCTAGATACAGAGCATGTATCTTTCACCCTTCATTACTTCGTTCACAGTCTGGGGAAAGAATATACAGGCATGACCAGAAAGCAGTTGTATGTCCCCCACCCGTCGGCAGTTCCTCCTTGCGAGCACAGGCGGAATCACCGCCCTTGCCGGGTGTTCGGCGCTCTCGGACCCACAGCAGTCTCTTCTGGTCGCGGTCAACAATTATACAGATTCACGTCGTGAGGGCCATGTTCTCGTCGAAAAGGACGGCTCGAAGATAGTGCAACAGTATTTAGAAGTTCCTGCCGCTGAGCCGGACGGATGGGCGACCGTAGAGACGAAGATTGCACTTGGTAGGATGCCGGATGATACACCGCTCGACGTGACAGCATCGTTCGGTGACGGCTTGAAGGCAACCGGCCAGCACACGCTGGAATGCTCTACCCAGTACACCGGTGACGTCGTATACGTCCAGATCGAGCCGGAGAAGCCGGTTAACGTCCGATTGCTCCTCGCATGTTATGACCAGTTTCCATCGAGCGAAGCGGTACAGGGGGGGATCAACCAATCATAGTCGGTGCTCCATTCGCAGACCTGCTTCTCGGATGTTCCCGACGTCGCGGTGTTGAAACAATGCGGTCAAGCACTAGTCACCGCGAGCGACCGAAGGGAGCGAGCGGGATTTTTTGGTCGAGCTTTTTCGAGGAGGGTGAGACGGCGATGCCGTCTCGCGTCCCCACGGGCGACTCACGGGTCGCCCGTGGAGAGCGGTGCCGCCTTCGGCGGCACCCGACGAGGAAAAAGGTCGGGGCGAAGGAGCAAAGTCGCCGCCGCCGCTATCACGACGTGTGAGAGAGTACGAGCGAAAGCGCCTGCTGGAGCGGGTCAACCGCGAGGGGGCGACGGTGGGCGCCGACATCCCCGAGACCATCGACGTGCAGGGGGAGGCGGTGAACCTCCGGGAGTTCGTCTTCGAGATCAAGCGCCGGGACACCATCCCGGAGGGCGAGCGCGAGCGGGTCGACCGCGCGAAGAAGAACCTCCGGCGCGAGCGCCTCCAGCGCCTCCAGCGGATCGAGGACGGCGAGGTGAGCTACGAGGAGGGCGAGCGATTGGCCGAGAGCATCGTCGGCATCGACCGCGCGCTCAACGCCCTGGAACAGCTCCGCCCCGCCGACCTGGAGGGAGAGGCGGCGGCCCAGGAGGCCGCCGACCAGAAGCGCTGGGTGCGCTTCCTGCGCCAGGCGCTCGGGCACGACGAGTCGAGCAACCGCCAGTCGCGGATGCGGTGACGAACGCCGCGAGGACACCGAACATGACGACAGCAGACAGACGGGAGCCGACATGAGTCGAAACGCCGAGATCGCCGGCCTGCTCGAGGAGTTCGCCGACCTGCTCGACGCAAAGGACGTCGAGTACAAGCCGCGGGCCTACCGCCGGGCCGCCGAGAGCGTCCGCGAGCACCCGCGACCGATCGAGGAGGTCGCGGCCGATCCGGACGCCCTGACCGAGATCGACGGCGTGGGCGAGGCCATCGGCGAGAAGATCGTCGAGTACCTCGAGACGGGCGAGATCGAGGAACTCGAAGAACTCCGCGAGGAACTCCCCGTCGACATGGCGGCGCTGACGGCCGTCGAGGGCGTCGGTCCGAAGACGGTCGGGACGCTGTACGAGGCCCTCGGCGTGACCGACCTCGACGACCTCGAACGCGCCGCGGAGGCGGGCGAGATCCGGGAGGTGTCGGGCTTCGGCGCGAAGACCGAGTCGAACATCCTGGAGAACATCCCCTTCGCGCGACAGACGCGCGAGCGACAGCTGCTCGGGGAGGCCCGCCCCCTCGCCGACGAGGTGCTGGCCCGCCTCGACGGCGCCGACGCCGTCGAGCGTTGCGAGGTCGCGGGGTCGATCCGGCGCTGGCGCGACACCATCGGCGACGTGGACGTGCTCGCGGCGAGCACGGCGTCGGAGGCGGTCGTCGACGCCCTGACCGACTGGGAGCGCGTCGGCGACGTCATCGAGGCCGGCCCGAGCAAGGCGAGCGTCCGCATCCAGGGGGTGAGAGTCGACCTCCGGGTGGTCGACCCCGAGGAGTTCGGCGCGGCGCTCCAGTACTTCACGGGAAGCAAGGACCACAACCTGGCCGTGCGCAACCGCGCCATCGACCGCGGGCTGAAGATGAACGAGTACGGCGTCTTCGACGTGAGCGAGGTCGAGGACCCCGACGCCGGCCAGCGGGTCGGCGTCCGGCTCGGCGGCCGCACCGAGGCCGAGATGTACGGCGCGCTCGACCTCCCCGTGATCCCGTCGGAGTTACGCGAGGACACCGGGGAGATCGAGGCCGCCGCGGCGGGCGACCTCCCCGACCTCCTCACGGTCCAGGACGTCCGCGGCGACCTGCACACCCACACCGAGTGGTCCGACGGCGACGCGACCATCGAGGAGATGGTGACCGCCGCCGCCGAGCGGGGGTACGACTACCACTGCGTCACCGACCACGCGACCGGCCCGGGGATGGTCGGGGGCGTCGGCCTCGACCCCGACGAACTCCGCGAGCAGGCCGACGCCGTTCGCGAGGTGGCCGCCGAGGCGCCGATTCCGGTGTACCACGGCGTCGAGGCCAACGTCGACGCGGCGGGCGAGCTGTCGACGCCGGACGACGTCCTGGCTGACCTCGACGTGGTGATCGCCTCGCCCCACAGCGCGCTCGACCAGGATCGAGAAACGGCCACGGAGCGCCTGATCCGGGCGGTCGAGCACCCCGCCGTCGACGTCCTCGGCCACCCCCACGGCCGCCTGCTCAACAGACGGGCGGGGCTGGATCTCGACCTCGAACGCGTCGCGGAGGCGGCCGCGGCGAACGACGTCGCCCTGGAGGTGAACGCGAACCCGCACCGGCTGGACCTGCCGGGCGAGGGGGTCAGGATCGCCATCGAGGCCGGCGCCTCCGTCGCCGTCGACACCGACGGCCACCGTCCCGCCGAACTGGGCTTCGTGCGCTACGGCGTCCACACCGCCCGTCGGGGCTGGGCCGAGGCCGGGGACGTGGTCAACACGCGCGACGTCGAGGCCTTCGAGTCGTTCCTCCACTGACTCGATGGCCGGCGACCGCACCGACGACCCGTCCGCCGCTCCCGACCGCGCCCCGCCCGACCGGCTCCTGCTCGACGTGATGCTCGGGCGCCTCGCCCGCTATCTCCGGATGTGCGGCTACGACGCGGTCTACGCGGGGGACCGGGGGATCGAGGCCGACGACCGGCTTCTCGCCCTCGCCTGCGAGGAGGGTCGGACGCTCCTCACCCGCGACCGATCGCTCGCCGCCCGGGCCGACGACGGGCTCCTGCTCGCCGAGCGCGACGTGCGCGACCAGCTCCGGGAACTCGACGCCGCCGGGTTCGCGCTCTCGCTGCCCGACAGCCCCGCCCGCTGCGGTCGGTGTAACGGCGCGCTCGCCCGCGTCGACGACGACGAACCGCGCCCCGACTACGCCCCCGACGCCGGGCCCGTGTGGCGCTGTCGGGACTGCGGACAGCTGTTCTGGCGCGGGAGCCACTGGGACGACGTGGCCGCGCGGCTCGCGCGGATTCGCGGCGAGAAGCGGGAGTGAGAGCGGTCAGCGGCCCCGCGACGACCACTCGTCGCAGGCGGTCATGTCGTCCATCAGCTCCTCGCTGACGCCACAGTAGGGCTGGATGCCCTTCGCGGTGCGGACGTACTCGAAGTGGGCGCAGTTGCCGCAGTAGCGATCGGCGACGTCGGGGGCCTCGTCGCGCATGACCTCCGCGTCAGAGTCGGCGGGGTCGTCGAGCGGCGACCGGATCTCCGCGGTCGTCGCGCCGCCGTCGCTGGCCGGCGACCCGCTCGGCGCCGCCGACGCGCTCGGGGCGGTCGAGCCGCCGCTCCGGGTGAACGATCCGCTGCCCGGGGCGGTCGACCCATCGTCCCGGTTGGTCTGGGTCTCCACCTCGCCGTCGGGGGTCGTGCCGAACAGGCCGACGCCGCCGAGACCGCCGCCGCGCTCGATCTCGACGACCTTCGTCTCGCCCTGTCGGGTGACGTCGAGGCGGGCGGTGCCGCCGGGGTCGTTCCGGGTCTTGAACGTGGCGACGCCGACGAACAGGCACCAGAACGTCGTCACCGTCCCGGCGAAGTAGACGGCGACGGTCGACAGCGTGCGGTCGGGGAGCCCCGCCCCGCAGGTCGCGCCGACCCACTGGCAGGGGTAGGCGGCGACGAACAGGCCGACGCCGACGAGCGAGGCGGCGGCGCCGACGACCGCGGCGATCCGCGTCCGGCGGTTCGACGGCAGGACGGTGATGACGCCGAGCATCACCGCGGGGACGCCGACGCCGCCCAGGACGCCGCCGAGTTCGCGGGCCTGGCCGATCGTCAGCGCCCCGAGCAGCAGGTCGCTCGCGGCCGCGACGATGCCGCCCACGCAGAGCAACACGCCCGCGAGGAACAGCCCCACCCCCAGGTACAGCCGTCGGAGGTCCGGCCGTTGTTCCCCCCCGTAGTACACCTCCGAGAGACTGGTCATGCACGCGGCTACACGGGCCATCCACAAAACGCTACGTCAGACGGACGCACGACGGCGGAGCGGGGGCGACGCGTCGGGTGCCGAGAGCAAGGCGGCGCGTCGAGCGGCGAGAGGCAAGGCGGCGCGTCGAGCGGCGAGAGGGGGACGTTGCCAACGGCGGGCGGCGCCGGAACGGCGATCGCGGGCCCCGACGGCGCCCCAGCGGACGTGTCGAAGGGATTATGGCCGGCGGCGGCGATTTCCCGGGTATGGCTGACGAGGACGAGGACGAGACCGAATCGGAACCGGCGGTCGAACTCGGCGAGGGAACCCCGGTCGAGGGCGCCCCCCTCGCGCGCGTCGTCTCCCGGCTGACCTGGCCCCAGGAGGCCAGTCGGATCCGCGAGAAGGAGGGCGACGCCGTCGTCCGGACGCCGTCGGGGCCGCGCGACCTCGCGTCGGTGCTCGACGAGGTCGACGTGACGTACTTCGACACGCGCCAGACCTTCGTCGAGGCGGTCGAGGGTGCCGTCGGCACCGGGCCGATCCCCGCCGCCGAGGAGTAGGGTGCGCCGCGACCGGGAGTTCCGGGACCGACGAGTCAGAGACCGGGCGCTCGACTGGCTGGCGTCGCTCTCCTGGGTCCAGCGGTCGGTGCTCGTCGGCGCGCTCCCGACCGTGCTGTACTACGTCTGGACCGTCCCCGGGTCGGATCTGACCGCCCGGACCGTCCGCGACGTGGTCATCTTCCTCCTGCTCCCGGCCGCCCTCGCGCTCGTCCACGGCCGCGACCTCGGCTGGCGCGTCGATCGGCGGGCGCTCCGCAACACGCTCCTGCTCGCGCTGTTCGTCCTCCCCTTCTACCTGGTCGGCTCGACCCTCCCCACGATCCGGGGGTACTACCCGATGTGGCGGACCTCCACTGCGCTCGGTTCGTTCCTCCCACACGCGATCCAGCAGCTACTGGTGGTGATCGCCGCCGAGACGTACTACCGGGGACTGCTCTGCGTCGGCGTCCGCGAGATCGGCTTCAAGAGCGTGTTCATCTCGCCGGTCGTCTACGCGCTGACCCACGTCGGCAAACCCCCCATCGAACTCGTCCTCTCCGGGCCGACGGACGTGCTGTTCGGCGCCGTCGACTACCGATCTACCTCTATCCTGCCCTCGATCGTCGCCCACGGCCTCGGGCTCACCCTGCTCGACTGGCTGGTGCTGCACGACCCCCTCGTCTCGCCGGAGCGGACGATGGAGTGGCTGTCGTGGGTGCCGGTGCCGCTCTGACTTGGCGCGCCGAGCAGTCGGCGCGCAGGGCGCGTCGCGGGCCCGTCAGTCCGAGGAGGTGTCGGCGAAGTCCGCGAGGCTCGTCTGCAGCCCCGCGACCATCGTCGACTTGCGGCGGAGATCCGCGAGCGACACCGGGAGGTACTCCACGACGTCGCGGACGGCGCCCGCGAACGTCTCGGCGCGCGCGCCCTCGTCCTCGAAGGCGTGGCGCACCCCCTCGCGGACCTGCCAGACCCCCGTGGGGCCCCAGTACTCGTCGGAGACGTGCCGGAGGACGAGCACCTTCGCCTGCCGGCCCCGCTCCGAGAGGTGCTCCAGCACCCCGAGCCGCGAGGCGTAGTAGGCGCCGGCGGTCTCCTCGACGTACCCCGTGCGGCCCTCGTACCCCTCACGGGCGCTCGACAGGGACACCCCCTCCTCGAGGTCGGGGTTCCACACCGACCCCGGCGCCTTCATCTCGACGAGTTCGAACTCCCACGTCCCGGGGGCCAGCAGGATCCAGTAGGCGTTGCCCATGAACTCGTTGCGGTACACCTCGATCTCGTCGACGCTTTGCTCGTCGCGGATCGTCCCCCGGAGGAACTTGCTCACGGTGTCGTCGACGGCGGTGATCGACCACCGCGTCGGGACGAGTTTGCGCTGGTCGGCCCGCCCGAGCGCGCCCGCCGAGAGGATCGTGTTGACGTCGTAGACGTCGAACCCGCGGCGGTAGAGGTACGTCATGGCCCCCTGGGCGTTCCAGTCGTCGTCCTCCAGGGTCTTTTTCACCTGCCGGGGGACGTGCGGGTTCTCCGCCAGTTTCGCGGACTCGGCGCGGGCCCGCGGCCCGACGGGGGTGCCGACGTCGCCCCCGCTCACGTCGAAGTCCAGGTCCGGTGACTCGTCGAGGCCGACCTCGACGGTGACCGGGCGGTCGGCGATGGCCACCTCGCGCTGGGTGCCGACGAAGCCGTCCCAGGCGTCGTGGACGTCGGCGGTCGCCGACTTGTTCGTGTTCAGAAGCGACGTGCGTCGCCGGAACACGTCGGCGATCGAGATCCCCTCGTCGTACCACCCCGCCGAGGTCTCGTAGGTCGCCGCCTCGTCGGCGTCGTCGACGCCGACCGGCGAGAGGATGCCGGTCGACACCCGCGGGTAGTTCGAGCGCCCGACGAAAATGGAGGGGGAGACGCCGCCGTAGATCGAGTCGCCCTGGACGACCTCCTCGAAGCGATCCTGAAACGTCTCCAGGTGGTCGAGGATGCCGTACGACTTCTCCTCGGCGAGTCGCCGCCGCTCCGCGCGCTCGTTGCGTTCGATGTCGACGTACTCGTCGAGGCGCATCCGGCCGAACGTAGGGTCGCTCCGGCCATAAGGGTTGTCGGGTCGGGAGCGCTCGCCGCCGTCGATCGGGGCGCTCGCCGCCGTCGATCGGGGCGCTCGCCGCCGTCAGCCGCGCGCCCGCTCCAGGATCGCGTCCCTCGCAGCTCTCGCCTCCTCGCGCGCCCCCCGCCCGAAGTGGAGCGTGTTCTCGTTTACCGGATCGCTGAGCAGCCCCCCGGTGTCGACCGGGACGCCGGCCTGCTCGACCTGCAGGTAGCCGATCGTGATGCCCTCGTCGTAGTCGACGCCCGTGATCTCGTCGACGGGGATCGTCTTGTCGTCGAACGACGAGCGCGAGACGCGCTCGATGACGACCCGGTCCCCGTAGACCACTAGCGTGCCGTCCTGCCACGCGCAGACGACGACCGCGTCGGGATGGTTCGACTCCGCGTCTGCGGTGGGCTCCGACTCGTCCCCGCCTCGACCCCAGGGAAGGTCGATCATCGGTCTGCGGTAGCGCGCCGAACCGTCTTTAACGGTCGGATTCGAGGGATGCGGAGGATCCGCCCCATGGGGGCCTAGCTGTGGATGCCCATCGCCTCGATCTGTTCCTGGTACCGGTTGCGGATGGTGACCTCGGTGACCTGGGCGACGTCGGCGACCTCGCGCTGGGTCTTCTTCTCGTTACAGAGCAGGGAGGCGGCGTAGATGGCGGCGGCGGCGAAGCCCGTGGGGGACTTGCCCGACAGCAGGCCCTGTTCGGCGGTCTCCTCGATGATCTCGCTGGCCTTGGCCTGGACCTCCTTCGAGAGGTCGAGTTCCGAGCAGAAGCGCGGGACGTACTGCTTGGGGTCGACTGGCCGCATCTCCAGGCCGAGTTCCTGGGAGACGTAGCGGTAGGTGCGGCCGATCTCCTTGCGCTCGACGCGGGACACCTCGGCGATCTCCTCCAGCGAGCGGGGGATGCCCTCCTGGCGGCAGGCGGCGTACAGCGTGGCGGTGGCGACGCCCTCTATCGAGC
>Ga0207718_100070_pt1 | contig 124537 bp, 103 predicted proteins | sample A23M2SouthBayCA_FD_187749 | JGI IMG/M metagenome (GOLD analysis project Ga0207718, IMG submission 187749) | Aerobic enrichment media microbial communities from Eden Landing Ponds, California, USA - A23 M2 (SPAdes) | ecosystem: Environmental > Aquatic > Marine > Unclassified | place: Emeryville...
CGTCGTCCTCGATGTCCCACGCGACAGTGACGGTGTCCCGTTCTCCGGGCGCGAGGGTGATCGACTCGTGTGTCGTGCCGCCGTTATCCCGCCACGATCCGTTCGGATCGCGGACGCTGTAGCCGACGTAGAACGTGTGGACGGTGTTCCCGGTGTTTTCCACCTCGACTGTCGACTGCACGGTCTCACCCGCGGTGTACGCTCCGGGTTCGGTCTCGAAGTCGGTGATCTTGGCACTGATATCCGTCGGCTCCTCGACGGTCACCGTCCAGCTGACAGTATCGCTGTACGCGTTGTTCTCGTCGAAGGCGACGGCCTCGACGGTGTAGGTGCCCGGATCGTCGAACGTGGCGGACCAGTCCCCGTCGTCGCTCCCACCACTGAGACCCGTTGCTGCTCTGAATTCGTCGTCGACGTACCACTCGACCCCATCGAGGTTCCCGTCCGGGTCGTCGGCCTCGATCGAGAAACGAAGCGACTCTCCAGCCTCGATCGTACTGTCTCCGTTCGGTGCGTCTCGACTCGCTGTCGGGTTACGGTTCGGTTCCGAGACCGCGAAGACGCCCTGGTCGTTGGCATCATCGATGCGGTTCTGGGGTCCCTCGCTCGTTACGTCCGTGTACAGCGCAGTCCAAACACCGTACTCTCCCTCAGGTGCGTTCTCTTCGACATTCCACTCGACAGTGACGGTGTCCCGTTCTCCGGGCGCGAGGGTGATCGACTCGTGTGTCGTCCCATCGTTATCCCACCAGTCACCGTTGGGATCCCGGACGCTGTAGCCGACATGGAACGTGTGGTCAGTGTTCCCAGTGTTTTCCACCTCGACTGTCGACTGCACGACATCCCCTGCGGTGTACGCTCCGGGTTCGGTCTCGAAGTCGGTGATCCGGGCGCTGATCACCGTCGGCTCCTCGACGGTCACCGTCCAGCTGACCGCGTCGCTGTACGCGTTGTTCTCGTCGAAGGCGACGGCCTCGACGGTGTAGGTGCCCGGATCGTCGAACGCCGGTTCCCAATCACCGGTATCTTCACTCCCACTGAGACCCGTTGCTTCTTTGAACTCGTCGTCGACGTACCACTCGACCCCATCGAGATTCCCGTCCGGGTCGTCGGCGTCGATCGCGAAACGAAGCGATTCCCCGGACTCTACCGTGGTGTCCCTGTTCGGTGTGTCCCGACTTGCTGTGGGGTTCTGGTTTGACTGTTCAACGGTCACCGTCCAGCTGACCGCGTCGCTGTACGCGTTGTTCCCGTCGAAGGCGACAGCCTCGACGGTGTAGGTGCCCGGGTCGTCGAACGTGGCGGACCAGTCCCCGTCGTCGCTCCCACCACTGAGGCCCGTCGCCGCTCTGAATTCGTCGTCGACGTACCACTCGACCCCATCGAGGTTCCCGTCCGGGTCGTCGGCGTCGATCGAGAAACGAAGCGACTCTCCAGCCTCGATCGTACTGTCCCTGTTCGGTGCGTCTCGACTCGCTGTCGGGTTACGGTTCGGTTCCGAGACCGCGAAGACGCCCTGGTCGTTGGCATCGTCGATGCGGTTCTGGGGCCCCTCGCTCGTTACGTCCGTGTACAGCGCAGTCCAAACACCGTACTCTCCTTCAGGCGCGTTCTCTTCGACAGCCCACTCGACAGTGACGGTGTCCCGTTCTCCGGGCGCGAGAGTGATCGACTCGTGTGTCGTCCCATCGTTATCCCACCAGTCACCGTTGGGATCCCGGACGCTGTAGCCGACATGGAACGTGTGGTCGGTGTCTCCGGTGTTCTCGACGGTTACTCGCGTGTCGACCTCCTGTCCGGCCTCGTAGGTCCCTGTGTCAGGGTCGATGTCGGTGATCCGTGCGCTGGTCGTCGGCTCGGTGACCTCGACTACCTGCTGCCATCCCGAGGAGTGGAACATCTCTGCGTCGTTGCCCGTCCAAACGTCGACAGTAACCTCGTACTCCCCGGTCGGGTTGGACTCGGGCACCCGGTACTGGTATTCCAGTGTGACGCGCTCACCGACCGCGATATCGTACTTCTTTTGCCCATCCGGGTAGCTCTTCGCCTCACCCGGGGGACGGACACCGAGATAGGTGTTGATGGTCCCCGTTTTCGACCCCTCGTTCTCGACGATGGCTTTGATCGTCACGGTCTCACCGGGACGGACCTGATCCGATTCGGCCCAGACATCCGTCAGACAATACTTGTGTCCGTTGATCTCTCGACACTGTGAACCAAACGACGCAGCGAGATCAGCACCGGTCGTGACACTTGCCGTTGCCTCCGCTTCTGTTGGCGATTGGACAGTCGTCGCTGCTGCGACAGGGCTCGAGACGAGCAGCACTGCGAACGTAACACTACAAACAGCCTGCAACCCACCCTTCATTGGCTTTCGATAACGCCATCTTCTGTCAGCTACCGGATCAGTGTTTTGATTGAACAACTGATAGGATCGGTTTCAGACGGGAACGGACGGTCGTTCTCCCGGGAGGGCGGCACGTCCTCAGTCGGCGCGTGGCTTTTTCAGCGCCGGTGGTGTCGGTCCGGGTATGGACAGGCGCGCACTCGTCGTGGGGCTGGGCTGTGGCGTGACGGCGTTCGTGCTCGTCGCCGCGGTCGTTATCACCGTCATCGAGGTCGCCCCGGTCGCGGGCATCCTCGGTGTCCTCGCCGGTGCGATGGCAGCACTACTGACGGCTGCGGGGGTCACGCTCCAGTTTCGCCGACTGTCGCCACGACAGCGCTGGCTCGCCGAGGGAGCGGCCGGAACCGGCTACGCCCTCGCCGCTGTCGCCGCGGTGACGTACGTCGACGTGCCAGTCGTCGGCAGCCTCGGGACCACCACCGTCGTCGCCGTCTGTCTGACGGTCGGCGTTCTGACCGGCGCGGTCGCGTGGCGACGTGACCGATCGGCCAGTCGGTCGTGAGTAGTTGGCTCGTAGCGCCGCCTTCCCGCGGGGTCGGCTTTATTATTCGTCCAGTCGTCATGTTCGCCATGAGTCCCGACACGCCCGCGACGCTGACCGACGAGGAACGCGACGCGCTCCTGGGCAACGGTGGCACTGGTGTGATCTCGCTGTCGACCGATGGCGACACGCCGCCCCACTCGGTCCCAGTGTCCTACGGCTACGACCCGACCGAGTCGGTGTTCTACTTCCGTCTCGCCGTCGGCCCGGACAGCGAGAAGGGCGACCTCGACGGCCGCGCGGCCACGTTCGTCACCTACGACTCCGACGAGGGCCGCTACCGCAGCGTCGTCGCTCGCGGCGACTTAGAGGACATCGAGTCCGACGCCATCGGGACGGCCGCGCTGGACGGACTGGACCACGTCGACATCCCGCTCGTGGACATCTTCGACGACCCCACGCGGGTCGTCGCCTTCGAGTTCCTGCGACTCGTCCCCGACGAACTGACGACGCGCGCGGAGACGCCGGGCAGCGACTGACCCGTCCCGACCGCGACGGACGCGACCGCACAGCGGCCGCTCACCATGTCCCAGCACGATCCACCCGACGATTGGCACGCCCGCCCGGTCGAGGACTGCTGCGACGACCTCGACACCGGCGTCGACGGCCTCGGCGTGGTCCTCGCGGTCGGGACGCCGCTGCTCGCGCTGGTCGCCCTGCTCGTTCGTCGATTCGAGGCCGATCGGTGACTCCCGACTCCGTGGTGAGACAGCGATCGTCGAGAGAGAACGCGCCCCATCGGTAGTTCTCCGAGCACCTGGCTCCGATGGGAGGGGGTCACTCGAGACGAATGGCGTGGCCGAGAGGACCGATCGACCAGTCGAGCGCGCTCTCGTCAGCTGGCCGAACATTGATGTCACTCCGTCGTGAGAACGTGTGCGTGAACAGACGAGCGTTTCTCGCGCTTGGCGCTGCTGGGATCGGGGGTCTCGCTGGATGCCCCGGCGGTTCCCAGACCGACTCACAGACTGTGTCTGAGACAACGACACGGACGCCAGCATCGACGGTAACGGCAACCGCGACGCCCACGCGAACGTCGACAGAGCAACACACCCCAACAGAAACACCGCGCGAGAATCCCGAGACGATATTCGTCCATCCCGGGGGAGACGACGATAATCCCGGAACCAGGAACGCGCCGATACAGCGGCTTCAAACGGCTCTCAATCGGGTCCGGGCCGGAGAGACCGTCTACGCACTGCCTGGGGTTCACCGTGGGCCTGCACACACCAGACGGGGCGGCACCGCGGAGGCGCCGATCAGGATAACAGGGCCGCCCGAAGCAGTATTCCGTTCCGACCGTGGGCTCTTCCTCAACCACAGCCACGTCCATCTCACCGGACTGTCGATCGACGGGCTCGTCCACCCCGACCGCCCGGACGACCCCACGGCTTACGCAGAGACGCTCGTGAAGATTAACGCGCCGCTGACGTGGTCCACCGAGGACAGTGACAGTTCGGATGGTTCGGTTCCCGAGGAGCGATTCGTCCGGGACATCGTCTGCAAACCCCACGCGATCGGAAACTGTCGAGCGGATCTCATCAAGGTCAACTACTCTCGAAACGTCGAAATCGGTGAGTTCAGACTCGCAGGCCCGGTCGGGGTGAAGTTCAGCAAGGGCGAGAAGACCGGCCACAATGCCGAGATCGTCTACGTGGGCAATCCGCCGTCAGGTGATCGACCGCTCGACCGCTCTCGAAACGTCCACATCCACCACATCGATGCCAGTGCCGGCCACGTCCACGGAGAGCTGGTCGATCTGAAACCCGGAACGCACCACTGTACGGTGGAGTACTGTACGTCGCTCGGTGGGGGACTGACCACGGACGATGCGGCCCCGACGGTGGTCGGCCACAACGGCCACCACAACGTCGTCCGATGGAACGAGATCGGTGACTGCGCGATACCGATCAGGTTCGATGGCGTCTACGCGGACTTGATCTACGAGAACGACATCTACGGGAACTATCTCCACGAGTACACCGACACTGCACTGGCGTTCGAGAACAGGGACGAGATCGGCCTCGAACAGCAGCGCCACATCTGCGAGAACGAGGTGGCGGGCGACGCGATAGAGGCGATGACGGCGGACTGTGAGGCGGACGTGCCTGCGGGCGATGGCATCGGCCACCTCGGTGGTGCCAGCCCGTGGGCGTGATGCTGCAGTCGTGGGTCGTGTGCAACACGACTCCTGAAGCCGCTCACTGGTCGTGGGTTTCGAGGTAAAGTCACGCTCTGTCACCCCGGCAGGAAGACGTTGATGACCGCCACGACCAGTCCGGCCAGCGCCATCCGGGCGGCGGCGACGTACCACCGCTGGCCCGAGATCGACCCCATGTAGGCACCGAACGCGCCCAGCACGCCGACGCCGAGTCCCACGGCGGCGATGCCGGCCTCGGTCATCGACAGCACCGTTCCCTCGAAAAAGAAGGGCGAGAGCGGGATCAGAATCCCGATCATCGGCCCGAGGCCGCTCATCGTCGCGTGGAGCACGCGCTCGCCGCTGTGCTCGCGCTGGATACGCGTGTCGTCAAGATCGGTGAGCATCGCCCGTTCGAGGCGGAGGATCTCCGCCTTGGTCTCGGCGCGTTCGATCTCCCAGACGCTCCAGACCGCCGAGGTGCCGAGGCCGACGGCCGCGCCCAGTCCGATCTGGATGACGGTCGCCCCGTCGGGAATCCCCGAGAGGACCGCCCCGACGACGACGCCGATGCAGGTCAGCGTCCCGTCGAAGCCGTTCGAGACGAAGTAGCGCCGCGAGATCGAGCGCACGTCCTCCTTGCCGAGCAGACGGCGCAGGCGGGCGAGGATCGAGGCCACGGTCAGTCCTGCAAGGTCCGCCTGGCCTCGACGGTGTACTCGCCACAGGCCACCTCGTCGACGGAGTGGACGCTGCCGCCGAGTTCCGCGACGCGGTCCTCGACGGCGTCGACCGCCAGCGTCTCCCCCTCGACGGTGATCTTGACGTTCTGGACCTCCTGGTCCAGTTCGACCAGCGTGCCGGTGGCCCCGGCGACGCTGTCGAGATCGCCGATCTGTGCGGTGAAGTCGGTCAGGGACGGCTCGTGGGGTTTCAACACGTCGATGACGAGTCTGCGAACTGGTGCCATGCCGCATCTGGGGTCGGCGCGCTTGTAAATGACACCCACACGAACGCCTAACACGCGGCCCGCCCACTGCCACGACGATGGCACTGCCGTGCCCACAGCACCCGCTCGTCGACGTGTACGATGCGGCCTACACCGGCGCCCCCAACTGGGACATCGGTCGGCCCCAGCCCGATTTCGTCGCCCTCGCGGAGGCAGGGCTGGTCCGGGGTCCCGTCCTCGACGTTGGCTGTGGGACCGGGGAACTCGCGCTGTTTCTGGCCAGACACGGCCACGACGTGCTCGGGATCGATCTCTCGGCGATGGCGATCCAGCAGGCCCGCGAGAAGGGCTGCTGGCGGCGCATCCCGGCCCGGTTTCTCGTGCTCGACGCGTTGGACCTCCCGCGGTTACGAGACCGCGGGTTCACCTTCAACACCGTCGTCGACTCGGCGATGTTCCACGTGCTGGGCGGCCGGGAACGGGACCGCCTCGTCGAAGCACTGGCCGCGGTGTTCCGTCCCGGTGGGCTCTACTGCGTCCTCGGCGACGCGCCGCGGGACGACCGCGACGGCTACGGGATCACGCCCGCAGAACTGCGCCGTCGGTTCGGCGACGGCTGGGAGGTGACCTTCGCGTACCGGACGACCTTCCAGCGCCGGTGGGGCGGATCGCCCGCCTACTTCGTCGGTGTCAGGCGGCTGTGACTGTCCGCGACAGATGTCGGTCTACTCGATCCGTTCGACCTGGACGAGCGCGGCCGGTTCGCGCCAGCCGTACACGTCGGGATCGAGGTCCGCCCCGCCCTGGATGCCCGGATACGGCCGTATCACGTCGTCCTCTTCGATGTCGGGGTCGCTCTCCGTCGTCCCGCCGCTCGCCCGCTATGGGCCGCTTATCGGACCGCCGTCACGCGTCGACTGGGCCAGCCCACCCCCACAGTTTCCGAGCCTGAAACTCCGAGCCAGCAGTTTATCAGTGGAGTGTGTACGACCGGCCATGGCAGATCACCTGACCCGACGCGCGATGCTGGGCAGTACCGGGACCGCACTCGCCGCGCTGAGCGGCTGTATCGCGTCCGGCGACAGCGAGCAGACGACGACCACCGAGACGCGCCGTCTTGACGTTCCCGACGCGGCGCTGACGATCGACAACATCGACGGCCCAGTCACCGTCGAAGCCAGCGATGTCGACGAAGTGGTCGTCGAAATCGCGAAGACCGGCTCGGACGGCGAACGCGACGCGACGACCGTCACCGAATCTCGCGACGACGGACGGCTCGCGATCGAGACGACCCACGACGGCGGCCTCGTCGGGATCTTCAGTCCCAGTGTGGCCCGCGTCGAACTGACCGTCCGCTGCCCCGGCGATCTGGTCGTCGACCGCGTCGAAACGACCAACGGCGACCTCCGGGTCGAGAACGTCGCCGGCCCGGTCTCGCTGGACGTGACCAACGGACAGATCGACGCCGCGGGCCTTTCGAGTCTCGGCGACGTGTCCTCGACGAACGGTGCCGTCGACGTGGCCGTCCCGGCCATCGAGGGCGACACGCTGATCGACTCGACCAACGGTGCCGTCGACGTGGCGATCGGCCCCGACCTCGACGCCGACGTGCGCGCCGAGACGACGAACGGTTCGGTTACCGTCGACGGGCTCTCGCTGTCGACGGTCGACGACGGGGTCACCGGCACGCTGGGCGAGGGCGGCGACGACCTGACGATCGAGACGACGAACGGCGACATCTCGCTGCAGGCGTCCGAGTGACGACGCCGGGTCTCATACGGACAGTTGTAGTTCTTTACCGGATCGACCGCACGTTGTCGTGCGGTCGACCGGGGAAACGTCTACAACTGTCCGTATCACGCGGGGTGGGCCACGGTCGCGGTCGGGAGCGTCAGCCTGATCCGCGTCCACCCGTCGACGTGTTCGTACCCGATCCGCCCGCCCGCGGACTCGACGACCCACTTGACGAGCCACAGCCCCAGCCCGGAGCCGTGTTGCAGCTGTGTGATGTCCTCGTTCCCGAAGATGGCGGCCCGTTCCGAGGGCGGGATGCCGGGGCCGTTGTCCGCGACGACGATCGAGGATTCGTCGGTCCCCGTCCGCGCGCTCACCCGCACGATCCGCTCGCCCTCGTTGTGTTCCAGCGCGTTCTCGACGAGGTTCGAGAGCGCCCGCGACAGTTTCGGCTGGGCCGTGACGGGCACGGTCTCGGGAAGGTCCGTCTCGATGGCCGCGTCGGGCCACCGGTCGCGATAGGCCGCGACGACGGTGCGGGCCTGGGTCGCGGCGTCGACGACGGTGTCGGGGGCCGGATCGCCGACCACGTCCGCCGCCGTGCTGGCCTTCTGACTGACCGTCGTCAGTCGGTCGGCACAGTCGACGATCCGCGCGGCGGCCTCCGCGGTCGCCGGGTCGTCGGTGGCCGCCTCGATGCGCTCGCCCATCCCCCGGACGACCGTCATCTCGTTGCGGAGGTTGTGGCGCAACACGCGGTGGAGCACTCGCAGATGCTCTCTGGCCCGCTTCTGGTCGCTGATGTCCGAGTAGATCGCGAAGCCAAACTGCCGGCCGTCGGGCCGGTCGTACGGGATGCCCCGATACAGGAACTCCCGTCGGCCACGGGCGGTCTGGCGGGTCACGACGGCGTAGTTGGCCTTGCCGTCGGCGGTCCGCTGATCGAAGTCGACGGCCTCCTCGTCGTGGTCGTCCGGGACGACGTACTCGTTGAGCGACGAATCGCGCACGTCGTCGGCGTCGTAGCCGAACACGTCTTCGAACGCCGCGTTGATCGTCCGGGCGATCGGCTCGCCGTCGACGATTTCGAGTTCGACGACCGCGTCCTGGATGAGGTCGAACAGGTGACCGAAGCGGTCCTGCGCCGTCGCGAGTCTGGCACGCGTTTCCGGCGCGCTCTCGTCCCGGACGACGGCAAGCACCGTTCCCGAGGCGGTCGGGTCGGCCATCGAGACGAACTCGATCTCGATTACTCGGTCCGAGCGCAGACGACAGGAACAGCAGCGACTCTCGACGCTGGACTCGTCACGCACGGCGTCGAGCGCTGCCCGGACCGTCGCCACGTCGCGATCGTCGATCATCGCGGTCAGGGATCGACCGACAACGTTGTCCCGGTCCTCGAACATTTCCTGGACGGCCGCGGTCGCGTAGCACACCCGGTCGTCGCTATCGATGAGCAACATCACTCGATGAGTTCGAGATACGGCGGTCGATCACGGGGCTCGACCTGCCGGACGGCGCCGGCCGATCCCACCGGCGTCTCGACCAGTTCGACGTGCTGTCGGGTGCCGTCGCGGTACGTTCGGAGCACCTGATCGGCGGCGCCCGTATAGAACGCCCCGAACCGGTCGTCGACCGTGCTCTCGTCGACGACGTTGATCACGGTGTCGGCCTCGTCGAGCACGCCGTCGTCGTTCTCGTATCTGGCCTCGCGGGCGGCACTCTCGCCCATGACCTCGATCTCGCCGGCGATGTTACCGATCACGAGCAGCGGCCGGTCGCGCCGGTCGTCGGTCCGCTCGTTGGCCGCCGAGAGCGACTGGCGATCGAGGTCGAAAACGTTTCGCTCCTCGCGCCACCCGCCGAAGGCGTCGAGGACGAACAGCCGGTCCGACTGGAGCGCGTCACGCAGCGAGTCGTCGCGGGCCGACAGCGCGTCGGCCAACTGCTGCCGGTCGAGCGTCGGCGGCGGCGTCAGCGAGACGGCCAGTCCGGCCTCGAGCGCCGCGCTACAGAGCGACGCGACGAGTCCGTCGACCGCGGCCGCCCCGTCGTGCTGGAGGACCGCCCGCCCGCCGACCAGTAGCCCGCCGCCACAGAGATCGTCGAGACCACCGATGCCGGTCGACAACATCTCGCTGTCGCGCAACCGGTTCGACCGCGTCGCGCCCGCCGAATCGAGCGCGTCGGCGATCTCGGCCAGCATGGCCGTCTGCTCGGCCCGGGCCTCCCGGATCGACGCCACGTCCCGGCCGATGGCGTCGGCCCGCTCGGCGACGCGCTCGACCTGTCTCGCGACGGCCTCGCTCGTCTCGGCCTGCTCGTCGGTGGCGGTCGACACCGACTCGATGCCGTCGGCGGTCTCCTCGACGGCCGCCGTGATCTCGTCGAGGTTCCCCATCGTCTCCTCGACCTGCGTCGCGCCGCGGTCGATCTCCGCGACCGCCTCGTCGAGTCGCGTCGCGGTCTCGTCGGTCGCCGTCCGCACCTCCGACAGCACCGTGTCGATCTCGTCGGCCTGCTGCTGGGCCGCCTCGGCCAGCGATTTGACCTCGTCGGCAACGACGGCGAAGCCGTTCCCGCTGTCGCCCGCGCGTGCCGCCTCGATCGAGGCGTTCAGCGCCAGCATGTTCGTCTGGTCGGCGATGTCGTCGATCCCCGACAGCGCCGTCGAGATCTGCTCGACCTGTGACTGTAAGGTCTCGACTTCCGCCGTCACCGCGTCGGCCGTCTCCCGGACCGTCTCCATCACGTCCATCGCTTCCCGGGCCGACGCCCGCCCCTCGGCGGCCTGCGACGCCGCGTGTTCGGACCGCTCGCTCACTTCCGTCGCCGTCGCCGCGATCTCCTCGATGGTCGCCGATAGATCCGAGACTGCCGAGACGACCGACTCGGCGTCGTCCGCCTGCGCGTCGGTCCGTCCGGCGATGTCCGCGATCTGCTCGTCGACGGTGGCCGACGTGGTCTGGACCACGTCGAGCGCGCCCTGCGCGTTGCTCACCATCTGGTCGTCGACGACTGTCTCCTCCTCCGTGGCCGGTGGCGACGATTCCGTTCGAGACTCACTCACGGCGTCGGATCACCCCCACAACGAACTGAAGTTTCAGGCAGTGATAACGGCCTACACCACGTTTGTATAGTATATCTCCAACTAAAGTTACGCATTTGATAACGTCTCGTGTGTTTCGTTACCAGTGCATAAATCTGTCTCCGATGGCAATATCGGCCACACCGAGACAGGGCTATCCACGCTATCGCAACGATTGAAACGATTTACACACCGGCCGCACTGCTGTCGTGCGATCGGGTGTGCATTGCTTTTCGATGACGACGGTAGTCGTGTGGCGGGTTCCCGGTCACTTCGCCCTCGTTCGCGAGAAACAGCACCGCTGGGCGTCGCTTCGAATCGCTCGAAAAGAGTCGCCGGGCTCTAGGGCTGCTCGCCGGTCTCGATGGTGAACTCCGCCGTCGGGTAGGCGACGCAGGTCAGACAGTAGCCGTCGTCCATGTCGTCCTCGAACAGCGATTCGTTCTGACTGTGCTGGATGTACTCCTCGGCCGCCCCGTCCTGGATCTGGCCGGCACAGGAGACACACTGGCCCTGTCGACAGGCGTAGGGCAGGTCCCAGCCCTCGTCTTCGCCAGCGTCGAGGATCGTCTCGTTGTTGGCGACTTCGATGGTCTCGCCTTCCTTGGCGAACTCGACTTCGTAGTACTCGACCTCGTCGTCGGCGATACTGTCGGGATCGAAGCCGTCGTCCTCCTCCTCGGCTCCCTCTTCGAGTTCCGCACCGTCTTCACCGGCCGGGATCGCTGCCGCGCCGCCGCCACCGCCGATCGAGCGGTTGTACGGCTCCGGGAATCCCGTCTCCGGCACCGTCGCCGCCCGCTTCTCGATGACGTCCTGAGAGATGTCCTCGTTGGGCTCCCAGCCCGTGCCTGACGCGTAGTGGATCGCGACGGCGATGAGGGTGAGCACGGCCCCGGTGGCGACACCCACTAGTGATACCATACGCGACGGTTTGGAGTACTGGCTTATTATGCTGTTGTTTTGGCTGGCGGCAGCGTCGTGGACGCGGCTGACACGCGTTCGTGGGAAAGTGTAAAATACGCTCTCGCCGGTCGTGAGAATATGGGACTTCGCGAAACGTGGAACGAACTCGGAACGGGCGGGAAAATCGTCGTCGGTCTCGTCATCGGGGGCGTGGTGCTGTTCGTCGGGATACTCCTCCTGGTCGTTCTCGCGGCCGTTATCGGCTCGTTCGTGCTCGGAATGGGGTCGGAATCCGTTGCGACCGCACCGCAGGCATCGTTCGCCTTCGAACACGACACCGAAGCGGGCGAGACGACGATCGTCCACGAGGGTGGCGATACGATCGATGCCGACAGACTGGTCGTCGAAATCGACGAACAGCGGGCCCAGTGGGACGATCCCGATGGGTCGGTCGAAGCGATGGACTCGTTCACCGTCGACACACAACCGGGTGACCGGATCAGGCTCGTCTACACGGGCGGGGAGACGACTGAACCACTCGCCGTCGACGACGTACCGGAGTAACGACACGCTCGAACCACTTGGGCAAAAACGTGGGCCAAAAAGGCCGGTCGCTCGTTACACTCGCGACCGGTGAAACGGCTCGCTCCGCTCACGGCTCGCGGTCGCTCTCCGTTCGCATTCGAGGCCCGCCACGGGCGCGCCTCGCTCCACTCGCCGTACGCTAGCTTATTCCTCACGACGCGGCACGTCGTGCCGGCCGAAGCCGTACCGCAGTCGATTGGCCAGCCGTCGGGAGAAGCGGCCGTCGTCTGCTCTGGACCCGAAGCGCTCGGCCAGCGCCTGGTAGATCAGCGGCGTCGGTACTTCCTGTTCGAGTGCCTCTTGCACTGTCCACGTGCCCGTCGACCCGCCCTCGACGCGGTCGGCCACGTCGCCGAGGTCGTTGCCCTCCTCGCGGAACGCTTCCTCGCAGAGTTCCAGCAGCCACGAGCGGATGACCGCGCCGTTGTTCCACGTGCGCGCGACCGATTCGAGGTCCAGATCGAAGCGCCCCTCGGCCAGCAGTTCGAACCCCTCGCCGTAGGCCTGCATCAGCGCGTACTCGACGCCGTTGTGGACCATCTTCACGTAGTGGCCGCTGCCGGTCTCGCCCATGCGGTCGTGGCCCGCCGGGCCAGTGGCGACGGCGTCGAAGACAGGTACGAGGTCGTCGTAGGCCCACTGTGGCCCGCCGACCATCAGCGAGAAGCCTTCCTCGGCGCTGGCGGGGCCGCCGGAGGTGCCACAGTCGACGTAGGCCGCGTCGGTGCGCTCGGCCCGCCGGAGCGTGTCGTGGAAGTTCGAGTTGCCACCGTCGACGATCACGTCGTCGCCGTCGACCAGGCCGTCGAGTTCGTCCAGCGCGGCGTCGATGGGGTCGCCCGCGGGGACCATCAGCCAGATGCGCTTGTCGTCGCCGAGTTGCTCGGCCACGTCCGCGATGGAGTCGGCCGGCGTCGCACCGGCGTCGGCCGCGTCCGCGACCGCTTGTTCGGAGATGTCGAACGCGACCACGTCGTGGCCCGCGTCCAGCACTCTGTCGACGACGATCCGTCCCATCCGTCCGAGTCCGATGACGCCCAGTTCCATACCTGACTCTCGCCGACCGGGGAAGTATGGGTTGTGGTTTTCCGTTTCGCGAGTGTCCTCGTCCGACGACGGAAACCGTCTCTGTAAACGATCACGCCAGCATTCAGGTGCTTTCAAGGACTGGGCTCGTCTTCGATGCAGTTCGGAGGGGCCCCTCAAAACCCTATAATTCCATGTATAATATAATAGTAAAATCTCTAATCAATGGTTACTAATATTGTTATATTTCTTGTAATGAAACTTATTACCCATCCGAATTTATGGCTAATCGCAATGTCTGCAATCAACGCAGCAAGCGACCTGAAAGCAGAGATCGAAACTGACTACGCGCCTGCCGAGGACGACGGCTTCGTCGACAACACGGAGGAGCGCGAACTCAGCGGACACTCCTCGTGCTACGCGACGTACAACAAGCCGATCTACGACTGCTCCTGATCGGTAGCAGCCGTCTGAACGCCGCTTTTCATTATTTCGGTCGTCTCGACTGCCGTCCCTGAGACGACCAAGACACAGCTACTGTACGGATCACACTATCGATGACATTAGATACGACTGCGAAACGGCACCTCGCTGGGCGGGCACGAACGCTCCACGAACGACTGGAATCGCCGGTCCCGCCAGCGGACGGGACACCGGTCGACGACCTCGACGAGCTGATCGCCGAGTGGCGAGACGCCGTCGCCGACGGTGACGACGAACAGTTCGACGAACGACTGGCACAACTGGACTGCTCCCGGGCGGCGTGTCGCGAGCGACTGGGCGTCGACGGCTGGCCAGGCGACCGACCACTCCCCGACTGGGTCGACCGGGTCGACGACCTCCTCACCGAACTGGATGGTCGCTCGCTCGCCGACGCGGATCTCTCCGGCCAGCAGCGTCAGTCGGTCCCGTTCGCCGAGATCGTGACCGCGATCGTCGACTACGCCAGCGGACAGGTCGACTGGCAGCCGTTCGCGACCCACGTCGACGCCGCCGGCGTCAGGGACCTCGAAGGCGTTCTCCGAAAACAGCTGATCAAACTCCTCTCGCAACCGCTGTTCGTCGAGTTCAAGACGTTCGTGGCCGCGAACGACCGGGAACTCGCACTCGCGGACGACCCACCGGAGCCGGACGAGCCACGAGCCTACTACGAGCAGTTTGTCGACGCGGTACTCGGCGGTGAACTACGCGATTTCTTCGTCGAGTACGCGTTTCTCGCACGCCTCCTCGCAACGACGGTCGAGCAGTGGTGTACCGTCGTCGAGGAGTTCGGCGAGCGACTCGCTGCTGACCGTGACGCGCTCGAGGCGACGTTGGCCGACGACGGCGAACTCGGTCGAGTCACCGGTGTCTCGGTCAACGGCGACGTCCACGCCGGTGGCCGAGCGTCGTGGGGTGTCACTTTCTCCTCGGGCACGCGAGTCGCCTACAAGCCGCGTCCGGTCGACGTGTCCGTGGCGTTCTACGACCTCGTCTCGTGGCTCGACGACCGGGCGGACGGACCTGCCCTCCGAACGGTGTCGTTCGTCACCGGTGACGGCTACGGCTGGATGGAGTGGGTCGAACACGAGGCGTGTGCCGACGGGGCGGCCGTCGAGCGGTACTACCAGCGGATGGGACAGCTACTCTGTCTCGCCTACGCGCTGCGCTTTACCGACGGGCACATGGAGAACGTCGTCGCCGGCGGCGAGTACCCGGCGCTCGTCGATCTCGAAACGCTCCTGCGGCCCGAATCGCCGGGCGAACGACGGAGCAGTGGTCGCATCGACGGATTCCGAGACGGGACTGTCCTCGAAACGGGGCTCTTACCGGAGTCGACGAACCCCCTCGGTCCGGACAAGTCGCCTGGCGAGGGCGACGTTCCCGACCTCGGTGGTCTCGGTGCCAGCGAGGTGTCCTACTCCGGGCTCCAGATCCCGGCGTTTACACACGTCAACACGGACCGAATGGACCTCGTCTACCGAGAGGAACAGTCGGTCACCGGCAACAACCTGCCGCTGCTCGACGGCGAAACCGTTCCAGCGGGCGACCACGCCGACGCGATCATCGAGGGGTTCGAGCGCGCATACCGGACACTAGTCGAGCATCGGGACTCCCTCCTCGCCGCCGACGGCCCATTGTCGGCCTTCGCGGGGTGCGACGTTCGCTTCCTCACACGGCCGACACGGTGGTACGGGACCGTCCTCCAGCGTGTCCAGCAGCCAGCGTACCTCCGCCGTGGGCTGGCCATCGGCCGTGCGCAGGAACTGCTCGCGAAGGCACTCGTCTCCGACCGGCCCGGCGAAGTGACGCCGTCGGTGTTCCGGGCGGAACGGACCGCGCTGACGGACCTGGACATCCCACGCTTCTCGACGCAGACGGACGCGCTCCACCTCGAACGAGACGGGGAGTGCATCGAGGACGACTACTTCGAGACGGCGGCACTGCCGATGGCTCGCGCCCGGATCGGTGAGTTCGACGAGACGGACCTCGCGACCCAGCGCGACTACCTCGAACTCGCCTTCCACGGCGAACTCGTGTCGCGGTCGCCACCGGCCGACCACGCGCCCGACGACGCCGTCGCGCCCGCGCCACTCGAACAGGCCCAGTCGGTCTTCGACCGCCTCCGCACCACCGCGAAACGGAACGGGGACGACCGCCCGACGTGGCTCCTGCGACAGGCGACCGACGACGGGTTCACAGCCGAAGTGATCAACGACCACGTCTACAACGGCCGACTCGGCGTGTCCCTGTTCGCCGCTGGACTCTACCGGACGACCGGCGAGGACGAGTACCGCGCGTTCGCCGAGACGGTCGTCGAACCGGTCGTCGAGGGACTCGGACCCGATACGGCGAGTTCGGATCGAATGGTCGGGATGACTGGCGACGGGGCGACCGTCTACGGCTTCACGACACTGGCTGGGCTCCTCGGCGACGACCAGTATCGCTCGCTGGCGACCGAAGTCGCACACTCGATGACCGACCGGCTCTCGACCAGTGCCGAACTCGACGTGTTGCAGGGGTCGGCCGGTGCGATCCTCGGCCTCCTTCGACTCTACGACGACACCGGTGACGACGCCGTCCTCGACCGGGCCAGAACGGCCGGCGAGCACCTGCTGGCCGAACAGACCACCGTCTCCGGGGTCGACGTCTGGAACAGTCACACCCGGGGGACGCCGCTTCAGGGCTTCGCCCACGGCGTCTCGGGCATCGCTTACGCCCTGTGTCGGCTGGCGGCAGCGACCGGCGAGGCCCGCTTCGCGGAGCGGGCGCTGGACGCGCTCGCGTTCGAACACGAGCTGTTCGACCCGGCCCGTGACAACTGGATCGACGCCCGCCGCGACGACGACTCGTGTGCGCTGTCGTGGTGTCACGGCCGACCGGGGATCGGGCTCGCCAGACTCGGCGTGGCCGACCTGGTCGCCGACGACCGGGTCGAACGGGACGTGCAGCGAGCGCTCGCGGGCTGTGACAGCGAACCCGCGGTGGTCTGTGATCACCTCTGCTGTGGCACCTTCGGCCGCGTCGAGTTCCTGATCGAAGCGGCCCGGCGGACCGGCGACGAGCAGTATCACACCCGCGCTCGCGAACTGGCCGACACCTGCCGACATCGTGCAGCGGCGGCCGGTGGCTTTCGTGGCCCGTACTCGAACGGTCGGCTCCACGACCCGTCTTTCTTCGTCGGTGAAGCCGGCATCGGCTACACGCTGTTGCGCCTCGAAAACCCGGACCTCCCGTCCGTGTTGCTGTTCGAGTAAGTGGATACCGTTTCAGGTGGCCGCGTGGCTCTCGAGAAACTCCTCGGGCAGCGCGTCGAGTTCGCCGATCTGCACGTTCCAGAGGTTCGCGTACAGGCCGTCGGCGGCGAGTAGCTCCTCGTGGGTGCCCTGTTCGACGACCTTGCCGTCGTCGAGGACGATGATCGTATCCGCGTCGCGAATCGTCGAGAGCTGATGTGCGACCGCGATCGTCGTCTGGTCGCCGATGACGTCCGAGAGCGACCGCTGGATCAGCGCCTCGGTCTCGTTGTCGACGTGACTCGTCGCCTCGTCGAGCACGAGCAGTTCTGGGTGCCCGATCAGTGCGCGGGCGATGGCGATGCGCTGGCGCTGGCCACCGGAGAGCTTCGTCCCGCGCTGGCCGACGCGGGTGTCGTACCCGTCGGGCAACTCCGCGACGAACTCGTCGACGTTGGCCACGGCGGCGACACGTTCGATCTCGTCGTCGGTGGGGTCTGTCGCGCCGTAGGCGATGTTCTCCCTGATCGTCCCCGAGAAGAGGTACGGTTCCTGTGAGACCAGACTCATCCGCTCGCGGAGCGACGCCAGGTCGACCCGTCCGAGGTCGTGGCCGTCGATCTCGACGACACCGTCGTCGGGGTCGTAGAACCGGAACAGGAGCTTCGTCAGCGTCGTCTTGCCCGAACCCGTGGGGCCGACGATGCCGACGAACGCTCCGGGTTGGATGTCGACGGTCACGTCTTCGAGTGTCGGCCGCTGGTCGCCGTCGTAGCTAAACGTCACGTCGTCGAACCTGACCGACCCACGGAGGCGATCCAGTTCGACCGCGTCGGCGTCGTCCCCGGAACCGGGTTCGGCGTCCCGCAGCGCGAAGATCCGGACGACCGACGCCCGCGCGTCGTAGTAGCTGTCGACGAGACGGCTCCCCTGGATGAGCGGCGCGGTGAACTGCTGGTTGTACACCAGGAACGCGACCAGCACCCCGACCGACAGCGGTTTCGTGAAGAACAGCGGCGGTCCGTCGACGATCCAGATGCCGCCGACGACCGCCAGCGTCCCGAATCCGATCCAGTTGACCAGGTCCATCGTGGGGTAGAACAGCGACCGCTCGGTGACCACGTCCCAGCGGGTGTCGAACACGTCCTGTGAGGCGGTCGTGACGCGTTCGGTCTCGTCGTCTTCGGCCGTGTACACCTTGACCGTCTGCATCCCACCGAGATTGTTCTCGATTCGGGCGTTGAGCGCACCGATCTGCTGGCGAACGATCTCGTACTTCGGCTGGAGCCGACCGAGGAAGAACCGTCCGAGCAGACCCAGTACCGGGACGAAGACCAGCGAGACGAACGCGAACTGCCAGTGGAGCGCGAAGAGGAAGACGGCGATGCCGACGAAGGTGACGGCGATCCGAATGGCGTTGCCCAGCACCTCCTGCAGGAGTTCGTTCAGCTGGTTGATGTCGTTGTTGAGGACGCTGAGGATCTGGCCGGTCTGTTGGGAGTCGAAGAATCCGACGCCGTAGTCCTGCACGCGCTCGTAGGTATCGGTCCGAACGTCGTGCTGGACCGACTGGGAGAAGTACCCCCACGCCCGCGTCCCGATCAGATTGAGGACGCCGCTGACGAGCACCGACGCGAGGAGTATTCCGGCGACCAGCAGGAGCTGGTCGAGTTGCCCACTCGGGATGGCGCTGTTCGGGATCCCGGGAATCGTCAGCGGCTCCGAGCCGACGATGATGCCGTCGATGATCCGCTGGAGGAGATACGTCGGGATCAGTCCGGTCAACGGTGCGAGCAGCGAGACCACGACTGCGACTGCGAGCGGTCGTCGGTACCGTCGCCCGTACACGCCGAACAGTCGACGAATCGGCCGCTCGACGGTGTCGATCTGCGCATCGAACGAGAATCCGTTGTCCCCTGAGTCCATGGTTACTCTCCCGACCGATCCGGTCGTGTTCCCCCACTTCCTTTCAGATGCATCTGTCGATAGGTGTATCTCACAACGGATTCATTAAATACGTGGTTGGACGCTCCCGTCCGTCGGACTGCCCGGAAAAACAGCCGGTCTCGGTCGTCGTCGCCGTCTCAGTCGTCGCCGTCGTCGTCGCGCATCTCGTCGAGGCGACCGATCAGTTCGTCCTGGTCGGCGTCGGATTCGAAGCTGACCTGGCCGTCGTGGTCGTTGTTGTGGACGTTGACGGCTTCGTCGTCGTCGATGTCGTTGTCTTGGTCCTTCTGCTCGGACTCGTCGTAGCTACCAAATCCCATGTCTAGACCAGGGTCGTTCACCCACAAAAGCGTCGTGGTGCGCGCGCCGTGCGTCAGGGATTCACGACCGCGGCGTGACGTGGCGGCCCGAGCGCCGCCGGTGGGTCAGTGGCTGGTCGCTCACGCCTCGATTGGGGCGGACCGTCGCCCCAGCGCGTAGCCGATCCAGACCAGCACGACCGGGAGGACGACGAACGTCAGCACGTCGAACACCGTCGCGTACGCGACGACTGTCTGGCCGATCGACCCGAACTGCGGGAGCCAGACGGGGAACTCGCCCGTGCCGTTGGTCACTCGTTCGACCGTCGTCCACAGCAGCCACTCGCCGGCCAGCAGCGCCGCCACTGTCGCGAGGAGCGCGGCCGACGGTCGGCGTGGTAACCGCGTCCGTCGGAGCGTCGGGAGGAGTGACATGACCGAGACGACGACCGACGGCGGAAAGCGTTTTGTGGTGGTCGTAGCGTCGAGACGAGTCACAAACCGTTTGTCGCTCCGCATCGACCGAACGCGCCATGCCCGACGAGCGAACGCCGGCCGAGGCCTACGACGAACTGGCCGATCGGTACCGACCGGACACCGAGGGCGACGCGTACAACGCTCACATCGAGTTTCCCGCGACGACCGATCTCCTGACCGACATCGAGGGAAAGCGATTCCTCGACGCCGGCTGTGGGGCCGGCCGGTACACCGAGTGGTTGCTCGATCACGGTGCCGAGGTCGTCGGCGTCGACGCCAGCGGGGGGATGCTCTCCGAGGCCCGTGAGCGGGTCGGTGACCGGGCGACGTTCCATCAGGGCGACCTCGCCGATCCGCTCGATTTCGCCGATGACGACAGCTTCGACGGGGTCGTCTGTGCGCTCGCCCTCGACTACGTCGAGGACTGGCGCGACCCGCTCGCCGAGTTCGGGCGCGTCCTCACGGACGACGGCGTGCTCGTCGTCTCGGCGCGCCACCCCTTCGACGAGTTCCCCATCGGGGATACGGAGGACTACTTCGCCGTCGAGTCCCGCACCGACGACTGGGCGGTCGCAGTGCCCTACTATCGGCGGCCGCTGACGGAGCTACTGACGCCGCTGCTCGAAACGGGGTTCCGTCTCGATGGGGTTCGGGAACCACAGCCGACCGACGCGTTCGCCCGGCAGCGTCCCGACGCCTACGAGAAGGAGTCCAGACAGCCGGTGTTCCTCTGTCTGCGTGCGGTCAGGGTGTGATAACGGGTGTCGGTCGTCGCCGTCGCGGTTCCGACGACATCCCGCTGGCGGCCCCGAACCGGGCGGCGTCCCGTCGGCCGTATCACACAAGACGTTTATTCTCGTACTCACTTGGAGCGAACTATGCAACGGTCCCGTGGATTCGCTCTCGTCGCCGCCGGCCTCCTCCTGTTCTCGGCGACGATCGTCGTCAGTGCCGCGACAGCCCCGTCGCGTGATATCAGCGAGAGCAGTCCGTCAGAGCCCGAGGGCAACCTCCAGCCTACCGAGTCGACGGCGTCGACCGCCTCGCCCGCCGACGGGTCCGACGGGGGTGACACGACCGAGTCGTCGACCGCGACACCAGCGTCGTCGAACCGCGTCCTCGTCGGGATTCAGGGCGGTGGTCCCGAATGGAAACGCCACGGACGGGTCTCGATGCTGGTCGACGGCGAGGTGACGTGGAACGTCTCGGACCGGGACAGCTACTTCGACGTGACCCGGCTGTCGAACGGCACCGTGGTCACCGGTTTCCTTCACAACGGCTACCAGGAGGGGTGTGACCCGTACGATCCCCCGTGTACCAAGGCGGGCATTCGGCTGATCGACCCGACCGGCGAGGGGGAGCCGACGGCCCGAACGGTCTTCACGATGCCCGTTCGATCGGGCTTCAGCAGTGAGATCCACGACGTAGAGCCGCTGGGTGACGACCGGTTCCTCTTCGCCGACATGGAGTACGAGCGCATCGCCATCGCCGAGGGCGGGGACGTGACGTGGCAGTGGAACGCGAGTTCCTTCTACGACGCCCCCGACGATCCGACCCGGCAGGACTGGCTCCACATCAACGACGTCGACGTGATCAACGAGAGCCACTACCTCGTCTCCGTTCGCAACGCCAATCAGGTGCTCGTCGTCGAACGGGACGCGGGCGTCGTCGAGGTCATCAACGCCGACCGTGGCGGCCACGACTCGGCCTGTACCGAGCGCGGCGATCTCGCTGACTACGACGGTGACGGGGACGTGACCTGTGGGAACCCCGAACGCATCAACGAACAGCACAACCCCCAGTGGCTCGGCAACGGCGCAGTGCTGATCGCCGACAGCGAGAACGACCGGGTCGTCGAACTCCACCGCAACGAGAGCGGCGCCTGGGAGCCGATCTGGGCGCTCGACAGTGCCGGTGGCCTCCCGTTCAACTGGCCCCGTGACGCCGACCGCCTCCCCAACGGCAACACGCTGATCACGGACTCGCTCCAGAAGCGCGTCCTCGAAGTCGAACCCGACGGCGACGTGGTCTGGAGTCACGGCTGGGACGGCGTGATCCCCTACGAGGCCGACCCCTCGCCGGCCGGCGAGTACCCCGGGAGTCGCTTCGGCGCGGTGACGCCGACGCCGACCGAGAGTTCCGTCACCGAGACGAACGACTCGTCCGCTGATTCGACGAGCACGGCGGTCGAGCAATCGACTGCGACGCCGCGCTCGCTCAAGACGATCGCTGCAAACGAGTCTGCCGGCGTCGACGCGGGCGACAACACGGTCCCAGTGCTGTCACAGGCTCTGCTCGGTCTCAGGGTCGTCGCACCGTGGACGCCGATCTGGTTCGCCGAGACCCAGGTCGGGCTGACGCTCCTCTCGATCGGACTGGTCGCCGCCGGCGGGATCGACAACTACCGGCGCGACTAGGGCGGCCCGGACCGCGTTCGCGGTGCTCACCCCAGCGAGATGTCGAGGTACAGCATCACGATCACGCCGGCCATCGTTCCCATCGTCGCGATCCGCTCGTACCCCCGCGTGTGGGTCTCGGGCACGATCTCGTCGCTGATGACGAAGAGCATCGCGCCGGCGGCAAAGCCCATCGCGTAGGGCAGGAGCGGTGCGACGACGCTGACGGCGACCGCACCCAGCACCGCCAGCGGAATCTCGACGACCCCCGAGCGGATGCCGGCGAAGACGGCGTAGGCGCGGCGATCGAGGCCGGCGTTGATCGCCGCGACCGAGACGGCGAGCCCCTCCGGGATGTTCTGGATACCGATGGCCAGCATCAGCGCGATTGCTTCGGTGACGTTGCCCGACCCGAAGCCGACGCCGACGGCGAGCCCCTCGGGCATGTTGTGCAGCGTGATCGCCAGCACGAACAGGACGACGGCACCGAGCCGTTCGTCCAGCACCGGGACCGCGTCGCCGGGATCGGCCGCGTCGGGTCGCCGGCTGCCCGTCAGCAGGTAGTGGGCGTGTGGGACCAGTCGGTCGGCCTGATCGAGAAAGAGCGCGCCGAGTGCGACGCCGACGAGCGTCGGGATCGGGTCGCCGCCGGAGTACTGCTCGATCCCGGGGATGATGAGACTCGTGAAGGCCGCCGCCAGCATGACGCCGGCGGCAAAGCCCAGCGCACCGTCTAGCGCCCGTTCGGAGGGATCGCGCCAGACCAGCACCAGCGACGCGCCAAGCAGATTCAGCGAGGCGATGACGACGCCGCCGACCAACCCCTGTACGATCGGATCGGTGCCGACGACCCGGACGAACAGTTCCGGGAGCGACTGTAACATCGGCTGGACGTGCCGGGGCGAGTGGCTTGTAGCTGTCGCCCCCACGGGACGTGTCGTCCCGGAAGGTTTTTCGACGCTGTCGGCCGACAGTTCACCCAATGGATCGGAAGGTACGTGCGACGGGAATCGCCGTCCTCGGCGTCGTCCTGCTCGTCGGGACGCTCGGTGTCAGCGCGATGACCGCCCCGGCGCTTGGCGTGAACGACGATGGGGCGCGGACGACGCTGGTCGGCTCACAGGGCGGTGGGACCGGCTGGCACGACTACGGCAGCGTCTATCTGCTCAACGGCTCGACGATCGAGTGGCGCGAGGACAGCGCCGGCAGCTACTTCGACGTGACGCGACTGGACAACGGCTCGGTGATGGCCGGGTTCATGAACACCGACCTCCAGTCGAACTGCGGGCCCTACGAGACGCCGTGTGCCCGGACGGGCTTCAGGATCATCGACCCCACCGCCAGCGGTGGGCCCCAGGTCGTCTCGGAGTACTCCTTCCCGGTTCGGTCGGCGTCCAATAGCGAGGTCCACGACGTGGAACAGTTGGACTCGGGCGAGTACCTCCTGACCGACATGGACGCCGAACGCGTCTTCACCGTCCAGAACGGGGAAGTCACGTGGGAGTGGTCAGCCAGTGACTTCTACACCCCGCCCGAGGATCCGACCCGGCGGGACTGGCTCCACATCAACGACGTGGACGCCATCAACGAGAGCCACTACCTCGTCTCCGTCCGCAACGCAAATCAGCTGGTCGTCGTCGAGCGGGGCGCGGGCGTGGTCGAGGTGATCAACGCCGACCGCGACGACAGCGACGACGGGAGCTGTCAGGTGCGCGGGGGACAGCTCGTGGCCGGCGAGGACGGTGACGTGCGCTGTGGCGACCCCGAGGTGCTGGACCACCAGCACAATCCCCAGTGGCTCGGGAACGGGTCGGTGCTGGTCGCCGACAGCGACAACGACCGGGTCGTCGAGCTCCACCGCAACGAGGACGGCGAGTGGGAGCCCGCCTGGACGCTGGAAGCGGCCGGCGGCCTCGCGCTGGACTGGCCCCGTGACGCCGACCGCCTCGACAACGGCAACACGCTCGTGACGGACACGCTCAACCGCCGCGTCTTCGAGGTCAACGGGACGGGCCACGTCGTCTGGAGCGTCCGCAGCCAGCGAATTCCCTACGAGGCAGAACGTCTCCCCGACGGGGAACGCGTCGGCGGCGTCCACTACCCGCTGAACGGGTCTGACACGGCCTCGAACGGCGGGACCGAGTCGGACACCCCGGTGTCGACACCGGGGGCACCCGACGGTGACGTGCCGCTACTCTCGACCGGCGTCACCGTGGTCCACGCCGCCCTGCCGTCGACGCCGTTCTGGTTCAAGGAACTCCAGCTTGGCCTCTCACTGCTCGGGTTCGTCCTCGTCGTCGGCGGCGGGGTCGGTCGCTGGCGTGCGTCGTAGGCTCCGGCTTCTAGAAGGGGTCGCCCCGGCCCAGCACTTTCCGCATCTCCAGTGCCGACGCGAAGTCGGCCCGCGAGACGACTCTCGTCCCGTCAACCGTCCTGACGAACGCCTCGCTCGTGCGTGACTGGTCGAGTTCGACCAGCGCGTCGAACGCGGCCATGTCACCGTCGAACGTCGGCAGATCGCTTGCCATCAGGTCCCCGACAGTCGTCGTGTCTCGCTCCTCGGGCGGGACCGCCCGGAAGTCGTCGCTCGTGATCACGCCGACCACGTCACCCCCATCCTCGACGGCGAACTCGGTGCGCCGGTCGGCGAACATCCGCGTCACCAGTTCCGACACCGACGCCGAGGCGTCGATGGTCGCGTCCGGCGCGGCGGTGAGATCGGCGACAGTCAGTCCTTCGAGCAGGTCCGCCAGCACGACCGTCCGGGACTCGCTGCTGGCCGCACCGTAGATGAAGAGCGCGAGCAGTACCAACATCGGATTGAACCCGCCCAGCAGGCCACCGGCCGCAAAGAGGATCGCGAAGCCCTTCCCGATGCTCGCTGCGATCCGGGTCGCCGAGGCGTAGGGGCGGTTCCGGGCCAGCAACGCCCGCAGGACCCGGCCGCCGTCCATCGGGAACGCCGGGAGCATGTTGAACACCGCCAGCACGACGTTCGTGACGGCGAGCCAGCCGACGACGAAGACGGCGACCGGCTGACTTCCCGGGATGACCGTCAGCGCGCCGTAACAGACCGCGCCGACGAGGATACTCGACAGCGGGCCGGCGACGGCGATCCAGAACTCCTTGTCCCACTCTCTCGGGATCGAGCCGAGGTTGGCGAGACCGCCGAGAATCCACAGCGTGATCGACTCCACTTCGAGGTCGTAGCGCATCGCCGCCCACGCGTGGCCCAGTTCGTGAACGGCGACGCTGGCGAACAGGCCGACGGCGGCGGCCGTCCCGATCACCCACGGCGTCGAACCGGCGGTCAGCGCGGCCACGTCGAGGGGCGCGCCGGTCAGCCCCTCGATCAGCCCGGCGTACAGTTCGATCTGCTGGCCGCTGCCCAGTAACCACGCGAAGATCGGCAACACGACCAGCAACGAGATGTGGATCTTGATCGGGATGCCCCACACCGAGGTGATCTTGAAAGAGCGCATACTGTTGAGTGCACTTCCCCGGGGATAGGTTCCCGGATCGTGACAACGCCAGCTTCAGTCGGCCGGTTACGCCCCAGCGACGCCGAGCGCGCCGACACCGCCGGGCAGGAGTGGGCCGACGAGCGCCAACACGATCACCGACGCGATCCAAGCCACCAACGCGATGCCGGCGGCGTCGACCCAGCCGCCGGGGTAGCGGGCGTTGATGATCCCGAGGTAGACGATGAAACCCAGGACCGTCGCGATCAGGCCACCGAGGAACGGTATCCAGCCCACCAGCAGAGAGACGACAGCCCACCCCAGCGCGCCAAACAGCGCCGTCCACACCGCGCGTTCGAAGTCGCCCTCGCCGGTGAGGAGTCGCGCGCCAGCGTAGATACCGAGGCCGCCGATCAGGAGACTCACGACGAACGTGACGATCGTACCGAGAACCATACCCTTACTCCGGGCGGCGATCATACATACCTTCGGGCCGATCTAGGTGTCGTGTTTAGCTTAGCGGAGTCGACCAGGGTCAAGACACCGAAAGCCCTCAGCACGCTAGCCCGATCTGTGCCGGATATTCTCCCTTCGGTCGAATAGTGCCGGCGCAGATCGGGCTACCGTACCTCGCCCTTTCATCCGCCAGGGCCTCGCTAGTGACACCAACCACGAGCCTGGTGGATGAAAGGGCGAGGCGTGCTCCGTATCACACTCGCGCTCTACTAGCGATCCGTCACACCATCCGTTCGACGTACTTGGCGATCACGTCGACCTCCAGATGGACCGGGTCGCCGACCGACTTCTCGGAGAGGGTCGTCACGTCGTAGGTCGTCGGGATGATCGCGACGGCGAAGTCGTCCTCGGTGCGGTCGGCGACGGTGAGGCTGATCCCGTCGACGGTGATCGACCCCTTTTCGACGACGTAGCGCTCACTATCGGCGGGCAGCGAGAACGTGAAGCGCCAGTCGCCGTCGTCGCCGCCGACCTGTTCGATCCCCTCGACCGTCGCCGTCGCGTCGACGTGACCCTGGACGATGTGCCCGTCGAAGCGCCCATCAGCGGGCATCGCGCGTTCGAGATTGACTGAATCACCTTCGCCGATGCTGTCGAAGAAGGTGCGGTCGATCGTCTCCTCGGCGAGGAACACGGAGAACCACTCGCCGTCGACCGACTCCTCGACCGTGAGACAGGCCCCGCTGACGCTGATCGACTGGCCGTGTTCGAGGTCCTCGAAGTCGGTGCCGATCCGCAGGCGTCGCCCCTCGTCGGTGTCCTCGACTGCGCGCACCTCGCCCGTCGCTTCGACGATGCCGGTGAACATACCTCGGCTTGGGGGAGTTGTCACAAGAGCATTATGGATAACGAATATGGAACGAAATCGGACGAACGGCTTTTGCCCACTGCTATCGTAGGCGGGCGCATGCCACGGGGGATTCTCGAACTGATCGGGCTCGCCGGCTCCGTGCTCTTTGCGGCGTCAGTGGGCCTGTTCGGCGTCCAACAGCTCGCCGCCGGGAGCACGGTCCCCGGACTCGGCTATCTCGTCGTCGCGGCGCTGATGGTGCTGGTCCCCTACTACGTGACGATGCCCGGAGACGTGGCCGGGAGCGCCGTCGAGCGCACCGTTGATAAAATCGTCGAGACCGAGGACGAGTGAATGACGGTAGCGTTTTGACGAGTACAGTGGTACGGGACTCATGTCCGCCAACGTCTACGATCCGCCAGTGACCATCTACTTCTCGTCGTCGTGTTCCAGCTCGGCATCGGTCTCGTACTCCTCACCGAGGCGGCGACCGGTGCGCGAGGGGCCGCTTCTCGGATCACGCTCCTTGGTCAACTCCTCGGCAGCGTGACCGCGCTCGGCGCGGTGGTGATTCTGCTCGTCCGATGGCGCGTTCGAAACGGAACGTAAGTCACCCTGCCGTCGGCGCACAAGTGGTGGCCGACTCCACGCTCACGGTCCAGTGGAAACGTTCGCGTGAGGGGAGCGACGGCTCGACGTTCTGCGGCCGTGTGTACGGAGTCGCGACGATCAGAAACGAGGAGCCAGTCTCGGCGGGCGAATCGGCGAGTAACGGACCGCGGTCAGGGTGCCGGCAGCGGTTCCTGCGCTTCCAGCAGGAGGTCGTCCGGTGCGTCGGGCATCGGTTCGTTCTCTAAGATCACGTCGATGGGCAGCGTCGGCGCGCCGTCGACGAGGTTCTCCATGAGGACGAGCCGTTCGCGGGCACGGCTCATCCCGACGTAGAACACGCGCCGTTCGTTGTCGGTCAGCGTCGGAATCGGGTCGGTGTGCTTTGTGAACTCCTCGTCGCCGGGGACGTGCGTGTCGTTCTGTTCGACCTGTGCGGCCATCTGCTCGACGACCTTCTCGGTCAGGTCGGTGCCGACGAACACGTGGTCGGCCTCGCGACCCTTGGCGGAGTGGATCGTACCGAGTCGGACATCGTCGGTCGCCATTCCCTCGTAATCGCCGCGGAAGTACGCCTCGACAGTGCGCTCCTGGAAGTTCGTCACCTTCCGCAGCATGTCGGCGGCGGCCCGCGGATCGGGTGCAAAGGGCGCGTGGTCGCGGATCACGTCGGGGTCGATGTCGATGTTCGCGAGGTCCTCCTCCTCGCTCGCGTCGGCGATGTCGTCGAGTTCGTCGAACAGATCGTCGCGTTCGCCCGTTCCGAACGCCGAATCCGCGAGCATGTCCGCGAGCCGACGGCCTTCGAGCACCGACAGCGGTTCGTCGGCGTCCAGCGCTTCGATCCCGCGGACGTACTCGGTGAGGCGGTCGGTCCACATCCGCTGGTCGGTCAGGCAGGTGAAGGGGATCCCCTCGCCGATGAACTCGTCCATGAACTGGAACATCTGGTAGCGGGCCCGAAAGAGGACCATCACGGTCCCATCGTCCTCGTCGACGGTCCGGCGGATCTCTCGGACCAGGTCGAGCATCGAGGGGTTCAGCATGGGCAGCACCTCGCCGCCTTCCTTGCGGGGGTTGAGGTCTTTCTCCTGGCGCTTGTCGATGTGGCGCACCTCGCGGTTGACGACGTTGAGGATCGAGGAGGGCAGTCGGTAGGAGTTGGGCAGAATCTCGTCCACGTCGACGTCTTCGTCCAGCAGCAGGTCGGGGTCGGCACCCTGCCAGGCGTAGACGACCTGGTCGTCGTCGCCGGCGATGAGGATCTTCGTCATGTGGGGTTTCCACTCCTCGTACACGTCGTACTGCAGGGTCGTGATGTCCTGGAACTCGTCGATGATGAGGTACTCGACGTTGGGCAGCAGCGAGCGCTGCTTGACCCGTTCGAGCATGTCAGCGAAGCCGGTCAGCTCGTTGTCGCCCTTGTACTGTCGCCACGCGCGGATCGCCTCGGGCACGTCGAGGCGGTCGTCGTCACCGGGCCACGTCGGCGTGTACTTGTTGCCCGTCTGGGCGTTGTCGTCGATTTCGGGGGGCAGGCGGACCTCCTCCTCGTTCCACTGGAAGGGCACGTCGTACCAGTCGGCCACGTCGCGGCGGGTCCGCTGGAGCCACTGGCTCGTGGCGATTACCTTGTTCCCGAGCGTCGTCGACCGAGCCGAGCGTCGGCGTGACCCTTCGTACTCGTCCTCGAACTCCAGTCCGAACTCGTCGCAGAACTCCTCTTTGTCGGACTCGCCGACCACGTCGCCTCGTGAGAGGTTCAGTAGCTCGTAGGCCTTCGCGTGCATCGTACACACGTTGCCCTTGAGCGTGCGCGGATTGATGTCGAGTCGCTCCGCCAGTCGCTCGCGGATCTCCGCCGCGGCGGCGCGCGTGTACGAGACGACCAGAATGTCACGAACGTCAGCTTCGTCTTCGGACAACAGTTCTTCGACACGGTCGAGCAGTGCCGTCGTCTTCCCGCTCCCCGGGCCACCGAACAACCGGACGACCTCCGGGCTCGCGTCAGTCATTGGGGAGCTAGAGGGGCCGGGTACTCATAAGCGACGTGCTTCGGCCAGCACCACGGAGACGGGTGCAGGCAGCCGAAACCAGTCGCTGACTGTGTGAACGGCCACTGGCGAAGAACGAACCGTCGCTAGGAGTGTCTGGGTGACCGGGCCTCTCGCACGTCGGCACCGTCACGGATCATGTCCTCACAGTCCGGACAGACCCGCGGGTCGGTGTTTTCCTGGGGTGTGAACACGCGTACGTAGTCTTTGGTAACGAACGAACCGCAGTTCTGGCACTTGGGCATGGGCTCTCTCCCTGTGTAACTCATACTGATTATCGCTAATATAAGTATCGCCGATTTACATAATGATCTTTCCCAGCGACGCTACGGCCACGAGCCAGACACTGCTCAGACGCCTTCGAGTCGGGCTTTGTGGTGTTTCAGTAACAGAGGGCATTGGCTTCCAGCGGTGTCTCTATTTGTCAGATCGCCACGGTCGGTAACTGCTCCGACGGTCACCGGTACAGCGAGAGATACAGCATACTGAACCCGATGATAAAGGGCACCGTCTCGGCCAGCTGGAAGAACGTTCGAATCGCCTCCGAGGCGTTGCCGGCACTGAGCTGTGTGATAACGCTGGAAACGGCGACGCCCATGCTGATGAAGGCGAAGCCGACAAAGGCCGACTGCAGGCGCTCGGAGGGGCGCTTGCGGTAGGCCTGAAAGCTGATGAGCGTGATGCCCAGCGTCAGCCCGAACACGACCATCCGCAACAGCACCAACACACCACTCGCGATTGCGACGACGTCGACCATTCTTGACTCTCCTATTCGGGGTTGAGTTCGTCCCAGAGCTGACTGAACCGGTCCGGGAGGTTCTCCTCGCGGTAGATCCGAACCTTGTACTCGTCGTCCTCAAGCGAGATGACGGTCGACTCGAAGTTCGATTCGTACACCTTGTAGTGGTTCCCGTCGTCGGCGACGAGGGTACGATCCTTGACGAGTTCGTACTCGGTCAGCATCTCGATCCGGCGGTAGACCGTCGGCAGGGACATATCGCACTCCTCGGCCAGTTCCTTGGCCGACTGGGGCTCGCGGCTGATCGCTGCGAGCACGCGGCGGGCGTGCTGGTCGCCGATGGTATCGAGAATCTCTTCGATACTTTTCTCGTCGTCCACTACCGAAACGGTTCTCCTCTCATCATATAAGCGTTTTCGAGCGGCGGGGTTCTTTCAGAGGGCGAAAACGCTGCTGGGTACTTATGCAGATACCCCGCATACGCTCTGGTGCGGATCGACTCCAGGTGAATACAATGACCGAAGACGAATTCCGTCACGCGTCGACGGGCGACACGGTGCACTCCAATGCCGATGAGCGCTTGACCCCCCTCATCGGCGGGCACAACACTGACCCCTCGCCCGATCGACCCAGTCGTGACCCCGTGCCCGAGGCACTCCTGTCTTCGGTCGGCGAGGAACTGGCCGATGGCTCGGTTGCCATCGACGAGGGCCTCGTCACACAGAGCCTGGACGAGATACTGCTCGCGTTGATCGCGTCCACATCGGACGAGACACACGGAACAGGACTGATGGACGAGCTCGAGCGTTGTTTCGACGCTCAGCTCAGCCCAGGAACTGTCTACCCCCGGCTGCACGAACTCGACGACGAGGGACTCCTCGAACAACACGAGCTGGTGCAGACCAAACAGTACTCGATCAGCGATGACCCAGCTGCTCGGGACCGGATCGAACGCGCGGTGTACCAACACCTCGCTATCGGCATGTTCCTGCACGCGTCGCTCGACGACGCCTGACCCCTCAGCACTGACCCCAACAACGCTCTCTCCCCCCTTTCGTGTGATCGACCAGCCCTACAGCGACGGCCCAGTGTCTCACACGCTTGAGAGTCGCTCACGAGAGCACTCGCTACGGAGTCGCGCCGCTCGCGGCGAACAGGAACGCAAAAAACGGGTGTTACAGTGGGATGCGCGTCAGTTCGGTACCCAGCCACACACCGAGCACTCTGTGGCCGCTCCCTCGTGAAGGCCGCCACAATCCGGACACTGCTTCTTGTTGTAGCTCTCCTCCCAGCCAACGTCCTCGACATCGTGCCCACGCTGGGACAGGAACTGGTCGATCATGTCGTCGGTACTCGGTGCGGTCGCCATACATGGTATGCTTTAGCACACCACCATATAGCTCTACTGGTTTCGACGTATGTTACCACGACACAGGACTGGGCGGCGCGAGCGGCGTGCTACCTACCGATCAACACTGAGACTGCCGACGACACGACGCCCAGCGTCGTCACTCACTGGTCGAAAAGTGGAAAGGAATGGTGGTGGGGGTGGTGGTGGGTTGGCACCGGGATGGTGCCGTACTTACGCCGTGGCGGGGATGGATAATAAAAGAACAGGGCTGATTATCTCATTCGATAATCGGGCGTGGTAGACTCGGTAGAAACGGCTCGTGAGAGGGCTGCTCTCGCGGCGTCGTCGGGAGTACAACGACCGACGGCTTGCGAGAGTCCAACTCTCGCAGCGGATTTGAACCGGAGGAAGACTCGCTACGCTCGTCTTCCGGGGTGCAAATCCGCGTGTACCATTTGCTGCTCACTGTCGTTCGCAGCAAAATGGGCCCGGGCGGATTTGAACCACCGGCCTCTTCCTTGTAAGGGAAGCGTCATAACCACTAGACCACGGGCCCGCAACCGTGGCAAATCGGTGTGGGGGAATAACGCTTTCTTTCTATCGCCCACGTCGCCAGCCAGCCGATCGCAGGACCCGACGCCAGGCGACAGTTCGGGATCATCGTCGTAGTGCATAGATTCTCGCACGGGAGAATCGAACACCCGAGTCAGTCGGGAGGCCTGTTCTCTCCGACCGGCGACGATGATCCCGAAGTGTTACCCCGGCCACGCCCCTCGGTGTGACTATGCAGCGGTCGACAGCGGTCGTCGGGACGATCCTCGTCTGCCTCCTCGTCGTGGTGGTGTTGTTGTGGACGGGGACGTGGATCCAGTTCCTCGATCCGGGTCCCTACGAGCGGACGACGGTGACAGTCGTCGACGAGAACGGGAGCGAACTCGGGCAGGTCGACGCCCGCGTCGCCGCCTCGTGGCAGCAGAAGACCGTCGGTCTCAGCCGGACCGCGTCGCTGGGCTCCGACGAGGGGATGGTGTTCGTCCACGACCAGATGCGTCGTCAGGCCTACGTGATGCGGGAGATGTCGTTCCCGCTGGACATCGTCTTCGTCGCCGAGAACGGCACGATCACGCGCATCCACCACGCCGCGGCACCCGGCGGCGACACCGGCGAAGGGTCCCTGAAGGAGTACGTCGGCGTCGGCAAGTACGTCCTGGAGGTGCGCCGGGGCTGGACCAACGAGACCGGCGTCTCCGTGGGCGACCGAGTCGGGATTCTGAACCGGACCAGCGTGACCCGGGGGAACGAGACGGCCCAGTCACCGTCCGACGGGACGGCGACGCTCACGCGGACCGCATCGACGGCCTCGGCCACGCCCACACCGAGCGGGCCGACGGTGCGGGCCATCGACGCCAACGGTACCGATCTCGGCGTCGTCTCGGTCGCCATCGCGAACAACAGCAGCGAGCGCTACACCGGGCTGAGCGACACTGCCTCGATGGCGTGGGACGAGGGGATGCTCTTTGTCTTCCCCGAGTCGGACCAGCACACCTTCGTGATGCGGCGGATGGACTTCCCGCTGGACATCGTCTACGCCGCCGCCAACGGCACCGTCACGCGCATCCACCACGCACCCGTGCCCGAGGGCGAGTACGAGCGAGAGTACCCGGGTCGCGGGAAGTACGTCCTCGAAGTCAATCGCGGCTGGACCAACGAGACCGGTCTCGACGTGGGCGACCGACTCGACGTACCGAACGTCTCGGCCTCGTGAACAGACACCGTGAGACGTAGTAACGAGGACACGACGGGCTTTTGCGGCCGGATCTATTGAGGATGTGTAATGGAACTCGACGCTGGCGACGACGACGTGTTCGACGACGTGCGGGAGTACGTCGACCATCCGATGCGTCGGCTGTTCACCGAGTACGGCACCGAAAACAGGGGCGCGTTCGTCGTCGGTCTGTTCAGCAGCATCGTCGCCCGATTGCTCGATCTGTTGCCGCCGGTGTTGCTCGGCATCGTCATCGACTCGACGTTCGGCCGCGGCGACCGCCAGTTCGCACTCGGACCGATCAGGCTCTACGAGTACGCGCCGGATCCCGAGTCCCAAGTGCTGCTGGCTGCGGGAATCATCGCCGGCGCGTTCATCATCGGCGCGGGGTTTCACTGGACCCGAAACTGGGGGTGGAACTCCTTCGCCCAGCACATCCAGCACGACGTGCGGACCGACACCTACGACCGGATGCAGCGGCTCAACATGGACTTCTTCGCGGACAAGCAGACCGGCGAGATGATGTCCGTGCTCTCGAACGACGTGAACCGACTGGAGCGGTTCCTCAACGACGGCATGAACTCGGCGTTCCGTCTGACCGTGATGGTCGTCGGTATCGCGTCGATCCTGTTCTACTACAACTGGCAACTGGCGCTGCTGACGCTCGTGATCGTCCCCGCGATCGGCTTTTTCACGTACAAGTTCATCCAGACGATCCAGCCCAAGTACGCCGACGTGCGCTCGTCCGTGGGCCAGCTCAACTCACGGCTGGAGAACAACCTCGGCGGCGTGCAGGTGATCAAGACCTACAACACCGAGAGCTACGAGTCCGACCGCGTCGACGACACCTCCCAGGACTACTTCGACGCCAACTGGGACGCGATCGGCACCCGGATCAAGTTCTTCCCAGGCCTGCGCGTGCTGGCCGGCGTCGGCTTCGTCGTCACGTTCCTCGTCGGCGGTCTGTGGGTGTACAGCGGCCAGGGACCGTGGTTCTTCACCGGCACCCTCTCGGAAGGCGAGTTCGTCGTCTTCATCCTCCTGTCCCAGCGCTTCATCTGGCCCATGGCCCAGTTCGGGCAGATCATCAACATGTACCAGCGCGCCTACGCATCCTCCGAACGCATCTTCGGCCTGATGGACACGCCCGCGCTGATCGAGGAGAAGGCGGACGCCGACGAACTTGTCGTCGAAGACGGCGACGTCGAGTACGACGGAGTCACCTTCGGGTACGACGACGAGGCGATCCTTGACGACGTGTCCTTCACCGTCGAGGGCGGGGACACGCTCGCCCTGGTCGGCCCGACCGGCGCGGGCAAATCGACGGTGATGAAGCTGCTGATGCGGATGTACGACGTGGACGAGGGGGCCGTCGAGATCGACGACCAAGACCTGCGCGACGTGACGGTGCCGAGCCTGCGCAACGCGATCGGCTACGTCAGTCAGGAGACGTTCCTGTTCTACGGCACGGTCCGGGACAATATCGCCTACGGGAGCTTCGACGCCACCGACGAGGAGATCCGCGAGGCCGCGAAAGCCGCCGAGGCCCACGGCTTCATCGGGAACCTCCCGGACGGCTACGACACGATGGTGGGCGAACGCGGCGTCAAACTCTCGGGCGGCCAGCGCCAGCGCATCGCCATCGCCCGCGCGATCCTCAAGGATCCCGAGATCCTCGTGCTCGACGAGGCCACCAGCGACGTGGACACGGAGACGGAGATGCTGATCCAGCGCTCGTTGGACCGACTCACCGCCGACCGGACGACCTTCACCATCGCCCACCGCCTCTCGACGGTCAAGGACGCCGACCAGATCGCGGTCCTCGAAGACGGGCAGGTGGTGGAACGGGGCACCCACGACGACCTGCTGGCCGAGGACGGCCTCTATGCGAATCTCTGGGCTGTTCAGGCCGGCGAGATCGACGAACTCCCCGAGGAGTTCGTCCAACGCGCCACCGAGCGGCGGTCGCAGGTGGATGCCGAAGCCGGGGACGACGACTGATCACGCCGGCGCACCTGACGCCACCTTGTGTGGCGTCGACACCAAAGCCGGCGTGGGCGACGACTAGGGTCTCGCCGGCGCACCTGACGCCACCTTGGGTGGCGTCGACACCAAAGCCGGCGTGGACGGTTAAGATCTCGCCGACGCACCTGCCGACCGCTCGTCGCTCGGCAACACCAAAGCCGGCGTGGGCGACGACTAGGGTCTCGCTGGCGCATCCGACGAGCGCTTGTCGCTCGTCAACGCCAAAGCCGGCGTGGACGACGACTGACTGATTACGCCGGCGCACCCGACGAGCGCTTGTCGCCCGTCGACACCAGAGCCGAGGACGACAATCAGTCTGTGGATGACACGACAGAATCACGGCGTCCTGCGAACGGGCCGTTCGCACTCGGTCGACACGCTTGACTCGCCCAAAAAGTGCCATCGGTGTCCCTTTTACCGAAAGTGTCGAACGGCCAGAGTATGAGCCGGGGCACCGACCTCGACCGCTTCTACGACTGTCTCGTCGATTTACAGCAGGTCGTCGATGGAATGCGGGACCTCCGTGACTGTACCGGATACATGGACTGGCCCGAGCGCGGCGTGTACTTCTTTTTCGCTCCCGACGAGTCGCGTGACGACGGACAGCCTCGCCTGACGCGGATCGGGACGCACGCCGTGTCCAGTGGCAGTGGGACAACGCTCTGGGATCGGCTCCGCGCCCACCGTGGCATCAACAGTGGTTCGTTCGCCAACGGTGGCAATCATCGTGGATCGGTCTTTCGCAAGCGCGTGGGCGAGGCGATCTGTGAACGGGACGGACTGTCCGAGGTGTATCCCGAGTGGGGTGTCGGTAGTAGCGCCGAGCGCGAGACACGGCTCAAGGAGACTGGTCTCGAACGGCGAGTGACCGAGTACGTCGGTTCGCTCCCCTTCCTCTGGCTCGCCGTCGACGACGAACCGGGACCGGAGAGCGACCGCGCGTACATCGAACGGAACGCGCTCGCGCTCGTGAGCAACTATCGCTCGGAGCCGATCGACATGCGACGTGGTGACTGGCTTGGCACGTACTCGCCGGTGCCCGAGATTCGGCGGTCGGGCCTGTGGAACATCGACCACGTCGACGAAACGTACGATCCAGCTTTCCTCGATACCGTCGAGCGGTACGTCACCGAGATGGCCACATCGTGACTGTGTCGCCCGCCATCTCGTAACGCGGTCGGTCTCGACACGTCCGTGGCGTCAGGACTGAGCTTCCAGTGCGTCGGCGACGGCCTGTAGTTCGGCCTTTCGGAGGGCCGAGTCGTGGGCGTCCGGGTCGAACTCGTCACTCTCGCCGATGGCGACGAGGATCGCGGCGCGCATCTCCGATTTGGACGGTGTCGGTGTCGTTTCGATATCCGCGTCGACGGCCTCGCAGACGGCGGCCAGTGCCTCCTTGGTGAAGGCCGACGACACGTCTCGTTCGTAGCGGCCGACGGCGACGCGAATCTGGTTCCGAAGCGCGTGGACGGTTGGACTCATGGCTGGAGTGGCGACGGCCCGCGTGGTGTGTGTTGTGGTTCGTCGTGGCCCGCTCGATCAGTCGTGGCCGTCGACGGGCACGGGCTCGTACGGTTCCGCGAGGTAGTCCAGATCGCTGTCCGACAGCGACAGTTCGGTCGCCTCGACGGCGTCTTCGAGGTGGTCGATGCTCGTCGTCCCGACGATGGGGGCGTCGACGGCTGGCTGGTGGAGCAGCCACGCCAGACTGATCTGGGCCATCGTGACGCCCTTCTCGGCAGCCAGTTCTGCGACGCGCTCGTTGATCTCGATGCCGCCGCTGGCCTGATAGTTCCGAATCCGATCGGACATGGTGTCGTCGGCGTCCATGAACTCGCCGCGGGCGGTGTCGAGGAACTGCTCGTGCGGGCGGGCGAGGAAGCCACGGGCGAGGGGGCTCCACGGGAGCGAGCCGACGCCCTCGCGCTCACACAGCGGGAGCATCTCGCGTTCCTCCTCGCGGTAGGCGAGGTTGTAGTGGTTCTGCATCGTCTGGAACCGATCGAGTCCGAGGGCGTCACTGGTGTGCAGGGCGCGCTGGAACTGGTGGGCCCACATCGAGGACGCGCCGAGGTGGCGGACCTGCCCGCGGCGGATGGCGTCGTCGAGCGCCCGCAGCGTGGTCTCGACGGGCGTGTCGTCGTCCCAGCGGTGGATCTGGTAGAGGTCGATGGTGTCCATTCCGAGGCGATCCAGCGAAGCAGCGAGTTCTTGCTCGATGGCCTTTCGCGAGAGGCCCTGCCTGTTGGGATCGTCGCCCATCTGGCCGAACACCTTCGTGGCGACGACCTGCTCGTCGCGGTCGTACTCCGCCAGTACGTCGCCCAGAATCGCCTCGCTCTCGCCCTGTGAGTAGACGTTTGCCGTGTCGAAGAAGTTGATCCCCAGTTCGAGCGCTCGCTCGATGATCGGCTCGCTCTCCTCGGGGTCGAGCACCCAGTCGCGCCAGTCGTTCGACCCGAAGCTCATACAGCCCAGACAGATCTGGGAAACCTCGATGCCGGTCGAACCGAGTGTGGTGTACTCCATACGCACTCAGTCGACGGGAGCGACCAAAAGACCGGGGGCACGACGCCCGCTCCTCGCTGGCGTCTTACGCGAACTCGGTGGTCGTGTCGGTCGAGGAGACCATCCCGACGTAGTCTCCGTGTTCGTCCATCACGGGCAGGTGCTTGATGCCGAAGTTGATCATCATCGTCGCCGCCTCGGCCAGTTCCGTGTCGGTCATGACCCGCTCGACGGGCGAGGTCATCACGTCTGCGACCAGCATCTCGTCGGGGTCGGTACCGTCGGCGACGACGGCGACCACGTCGGTCGTCGTGACGATGCCCGCTTCCGATCCGGGGACGAACAGGCCGTTGATGTCGTGGGCTCGCATCTGCTCGGCGGCCGCGCGGACCGTCGCATCGGGTGCGATGGTCTCGATGGGCGTCGACATCACGTCTTCGACGAGGACAGTGTCTGTCATACCACGCACAACGGCACCGTCCGGTATTGTCCTTTCCCTCCCAGCCGTCACTGTATTATCGGCTGGCGCTGTCCGCTGACCGACACGGGTTTGCTGTTCGCGGCCGTCTCACCCAGTGATGACGACGTATCGACGCGACGCGGTGCTGGCACTGTGCGTGCTGTCCGTCGTGGTCAGCGTCCTCCACGCCGAGCGCGCGCTCGGCACGCTGCTCGCTCCCGGAACGATACTGGCCGGCGTCACCGTGGCAGTGCTGGTCGAGGGCGTCTTCCTCCGCTCGCCCACAGTCGCGGACCTCTGGGAGCGTCCGGTCGTCCAGATCGGCACCACGGCGGCGCTCCTCGCTGGCGGCCTCCTCTCGGCTTTCGTCGTCGGCCTGCCGATTCTGGCGGCGCTGTGCTGGGGACTCGTGACGTACTTCGTCCTGCTCGGGGCGGTCGTCTTGTTGGGGATCAATCCCGTCGCCGTCGGCGCGTAGTCTCACAGCCGAAAGAGCTATATTGTGCCACGGGATACCACGGGTGATGATCGACGGTTCCACGTGCCCCGACTGTGGCGGGCGCGTCTCGACGGCCAACGGAACGGACTACGAGTGTGACGACTGCGGTGCCGAGTTCGACACGGCAGACCTCTTCCTGCCCTGACGGGGCGTCGGCCGAACGCGTCACACGGCTGGTGAAAGCGTTTCTGGATAGCTTCCGTGGACGGGAACGATGCCAGTGATCCGACCCGCCGAGTCCGACGACACCGACGGTATCCAGCGCGTCGCTCGCACGACCTGGCACACCACCTACGACGAGATGCTCGGTCCCGACACCGTCGATACTCAGGTCGACGAGTGGTACGTCGACGCGGCCGTCCGCGAGGGCGTCACCAGCGACGAGGCGACGTATCTGGTGGCCACCATCGACGGCTCGGTCGTCGGCTACGCGTCTACTGGACCGTCCGACGATGAGTCCGGGCACGCGTCGCTTTACGCCATCTACGTCCTGTCCGATCACTGTGGGTCGGGACTCGGCACTCGACTGCTCGACGCCGTCACCGACCGACTCCGCATCCACGTCTTCGCTGACAACAACCGCGCCCGATGGTTCTACGAACGCCACGGCTACACCCAGTCCGAACGCCAGCGGATCGAACTCGCCGACGTAACGACCACAGAGGTCGTCTACGACGGTCCGCTCGCGGTCGATGACGGGTGAGTCTCACTGCCGAACCTGCCGCCCGCTTTCGAAATCCTTTTTGATACCCTCGGCCACCTCACGAATGCGCGCCGCCTTAGCTCAGACTGGGAGAGCACTCGACTGAAGATCGGGCTGTCCCCGGTTCAAATCCGGGAGGCGGCATCATACTCACGGTTCAAATGCCCACGGAGCGGTGCGTGGGCGACCCCTCGGATTTCCTCACGACCAACTCGTTAAACTCGACTCGGTACTCTCTCTGTCCCGCGCGGATTCTCGTCTGTGTTCCAGATGAGAAGAGGGTCGAAGACACAATCCTTTACCCGGAGGGTGGTTCCGACGGTATGAGGGGCTGTTTGTAAACTAAAATGCGGAAACTCTTTTAAGTGATGAGACAATATAGTTTACAAAGATGCTTACGAAGGCCGGGCTCGCTATTCTGGATGTACTGAGTCCCGGAGGGGATGTAACCGCACAAGAGCTGGCCGCAGAAACCGGGTATAGTCGCAAGCAGGTCTACCGCGTCGTTGACGACTTACTCGACAAAGGGGTACTGGACGAGTCCAGAGCGCAGCACAACCAGCGTGTCCTGCGCGCCTCTGATGATCCGATTGTCGAAGCGTACCGGGACCTGACATCGAACCTCGGGCACGTGGACTGGGCGGACCTCCTCTCACCGGCCACGATACAGGTCTGCTGGTACCTCGATGAACCACGCCGCATCACCACGATCGCTGACCGATTAGGAATCACGCGACAGGCTGTCCACAAGGCGTTATCCCCGTTGAAGAACCGAGCGATGCTCGCGCCCGCCGGCCCAGAGTACGCACTCGCCGACGACCTTCACCCCTTACTCGAATTCGCCACCACCATCGTCAGGCATGGCCACCGCAACCGTGTTCGGCGACTCGCGCCCAGTGCCACAATTGCGTGGTGTGACCCGAAACGCGCGCTCGTCCAAGTACAAACCTCCGAAGACACGGACACACTCCAGAACGCCGACGACTGGGACGTAACTGGATTAGCGAAATTCCAAGCGTACGGCCTGCAGTTCTTCCTCGCAGGAGAACCCGCTTTCTGGTACGCGCCAGACGATGATCTCACCCTTGCAGATATCGTTTGCCATACACTCATCCTCAACACTGACTCCCGACGCGTGAGCTACGCGATGCTGCTCATCGAACAGGAACGAATCGAACAGGAAGCACTCACCGAGACTGCGACCTGGTACGGTCTGGACTCAATGATACCCCAGACGTATCGTCTCATAGACGAAGGCACCGACGCCGCCGATGAGATGGCGGCGGAAAGTCCCTTGCCGAGCGCTCAAGAATACGCGGTGCTGAAAGACCAGTATGGAGTCGCATAAATGACCGTCTTCAGTGGCGAAGAGGCCATCAAGACGTTTCTTACCGAATTTGACGGGTGGCTCTCAGAATCGGTGGACGTGTACCTCCTTGGCGGGTCTGCAATGACCGTTCGCGGGCTGAAAGACCAAACCGAAGATATCGACTTGGCCCTCGGCGTGCCAACCGAATTCGAACACGTCTACCACGCCCTTCGAGAACAAGGGTTTCAGGTGACGGACGAGCCGACCGCGTCATTCGAAGGGGTTAGAAAAACGATTGAACTCTACCATCCCGACCGCGGGTTTCGGGTTGACTTGTTCGAGCAACAGGTTGTCGGGAAAGTCTGGATTACAGAGAGCATGCACGACCGGGCGGACGAGTTCTGGACGGGGGAGCATGCAACGGCGTACGTGCTCGCTGATGAGGATCTGTTCTTGTTGAAGGCAGTGTCCGGCGGCGATTTAGCGGCTGGCAGACGACGCGACATTGAAGACATGCGGACGTACGCGCAGCGTGGACTCGCTTACAAAGTGATCGTCGACGAGATTGAGGAACAGCGCCCGTTCAATACGGGATCAATTGAAGCGACGCATATCCGTAATCAATCCCACCCGTTGTTTACCATCGAGGTGGCTGTACAGTCGCTTTCCGGGCTGCCATCCTCGTTTACGGATCGCGTGTCGGAGTTCGCAACCGAATTCGAGGTTGAGTACAGTATCTTAGAAGCGGTTGATGAGGGGCTCCGGAGTCCACGCGCGATCAGCGAAGCGAACTCTTTCAAACGTCCGAGAACTCTCAGTTGGTGACGAGGAGGCAGTCTCTGCTGGCATCAACCGCCTCGTCGAAAAGCAAATTCTTGACCGAGAGGGGGATACTGTTCACTTCTCGGCCAACTAACTCGGAGCTTTCGAACCTCTCAATGGCGGCACTGCGATAAGGATGGCAAGCGTTCGGCAGTACGCCTCAGGGTACGTGCTCGTGTACATCGATGAGTACGTCCGCAAGTACGTGAGTACGTACATTCTACCGAACATTAGCACTCCCAGCGGAGATCCGATATCGAGGTACTGATAGCGACCATGGACGGAACGCGACCAGACCCACCTACGTATTAACAATCCAATCCAGCGGTGTAGTGCCGTGGAATTTCCTCGTCTCGGGACGGGGAATATGTCCGTCTCGTTCATCGCTATCGAAGTGTCACCAAGTGTCGACAACGTGTGTTCTACTACCGCCTCACGGCACGGTTTTATTCGTTTCAGACCGCTGCCGTGTGTATGGACGAACTGACAGCGAATATCTCGTTCGACCGATTCGCAGATATGCCGGAATTCTACGGCTCCGGTGCTGCGGAATACCGTCTGGCGATGGTGAAAGAGCGCGCTGATTTTCTTGATCTGTTCGCAGGCGCTCGGCACGTGGATGCCGTGACGTACGCGGAAACGCCCGATCTGATGGTGAAGATGCTGACCGAGTACGACATTGGTTCACTGGACGTACTCATCGGGAACGCCGAAGACTACGCTGACCAGGTGAGCGAAGTCTCGACAGCGAGGTCGCTCGTGCGACTGCGACAGGATGACCGACTCACGATTCGATTGAAGAATCGGAAGACAGTCCACTCGAAGATTTACCGAATCGTGATGCCGGACGACACGGTGAAGCTCGTCCAAGGGTCAGCGAACCTCTCACGGAACTCTTGGGAGTACCACACGAACCAGATCTCCGTCATTACGACCGATGTCGGGACCGAACTGGACGAGGAGTTCGAGCGGTTCATCGACGAGTACCGCGAAGGGTACAGCGACCAGACACTCCTCGAAGGGCTTGTCGAAGCACTGGAGGAGGCCGATTCACCGGAAGAGCGGGAGAACCGTATCGAGTACTGGGTTGGTGCGGGTGATCTCGACGTGAGCGACACTGCTGCCCTGAATCAGGACGCCGTCGAGGACCTGAAAGACGTCGCTGATCAGGTTACCGCCGTCGTTGACGACCCTGAGGAGGCCGAGGAGACAGTCGCGTTTGTCGAAGACCCCGAGAACGCCGACCGCAACGTCATCGAACCAGAGGACTCCTCGGACGAGGACGACTCACCCAATGCTCCGGACGAGGACGAGTCTCCGGATGTCGGACTCGTTGAGTCAGATCACGAGACGGGGTTGACGGATGGACTCGACCGGCCGCGGGTTCGTGCGCCCGACGAGAAGATACGGATGGGAACCAGCAAGGTGGACAAAGACACTGCCGACGAGTTCGGGGCCGGGCTCCGCGACCGTGGCGCGACCGTTGAGGACCACAGCATCACCGCGCCGCTGAGCGCGTACAACAACCAGGTCAAGGAATCGACGTCCATCCCGACGATGTCCGTCCTTCCAGAGGCAGAGCAAGCCGTGATCGGTGAGGACGACGAGATGATTCTCGTCGCTACCGACGAGCCGACCCCCGAAGTCTTGGATCATTGCCTCAACACTATCGAAGACTACATCGAGACCGTCCAGAACCACGGTCACACGCAATCCGAGACCGCAGTGATGGCGCAGATGTACGAGGCGTTCCTCTACGGGTTCTGGGCCCCGTTCGCCAACCAGTACGCCGAGGCCATGTCGTCACCGTCACGGACGCTGGACAACGTTCTGCAGCACCTCTACATCGAAGGGAAGAGCGACGCGGGGAAGGACAAACTCACCGAGTATATTCTCCGACTCGTCTCCGACAACACAGTCATCTCCGGGGTAGACGCAGACGATGTCGGCGTCAAGGAAGTCCGCGGCGTCCGCGAATGGGACACGTGCTTCCCGTACGCCATTATCGACGCGGAGAAAGAGAAGATCCAGCGGTGGAGCCCGATCCGAAACTACTGGGGCGACTGGACGCCCACCAGCGTCGATCAGCCCTGCCTGATTTTCACGACGAACGATGCACTTCCGAAATCCGAATTTCGGAATCGGATGAAGATTCTGAGTATGGACGTCTCATTCCCATCCAATCCGGAAGATCCCGGGTTCCGTGAAGCGCAGAAGGATCTTTCGGAGGTGCTGGAACGGCAGAACCCTATCTTCAGTTACGTGGCCCGTCGGATGCTCACAGAACAACCGTGGACCGACGGGAACGGCACTATCGAAGACGTCCGCCGTATTGTCCGCGAATTCTACGACGAAGCCGGTCGAGAGCAACCCGAGTACTTCCCCGCTGACGAGCCGGCCGAGAAGACGTACGACACGGGGCGGTTGAAGTGGCAGCGGGACATTCAGGGTGGTCGCGTCACGTTCGAACCAGAACCGAACGCCATCACGGCCGACTTCGACCGCGAAGAATACGAGGTGTACGACTACGAGAAGCGTCTCCCCAAGCGGTTCATGTCCGAGAAGTCTTCTACTAGTGTCTACATCGGCGCGCCAGAGGAATTCGCTGAGTGGATCGGGTACTCGGTTGATGAGCTACTGAATGGTGCTGCTGAAACAGGACCTGAGATTTCTCAGCAGAATAGAGGTTCAGAAGACAACGGGAACGATAGTGAATCAACTGGCTTCATCGCGCGATTGCTTGGTAGGTAACTGACCTCTCAGTTAGCGATATCACAGAGATTGTTACTCGAAAGTATCAGCCCTGTTCTTGGTCAAGTCATAGTTCTTGCTGAAGAACTACATTGATACGATCCAGTACTGGGTTGCAGTCGTCGTTCTTTCGTGTTGTCTGCCGCAGTTCGTCGAACAGGCCAGCCAGCGTATTCACCGTTTCACCGCTCATCTTCGGTGGATCAATCGCCGGAACCTGTTCCAATTGATCCGGCTCGATTTTGTCGAACCCCCCCTCCCGCGTTTGCTTGTACTCACGAACAACCTCTTCGAAGACGTGGCTATTGAGGTACGCCAGTAACGCTTTCAGTTCGGTCTCTGAAAGCGTGATGTCGTAGAAACCGTAGCAAGCGCTCGTATGCCGAATATCTGTTTCGTTCAGGATGAACTTGAACTGATCCCGGCTCGCATTTTGAACAAGGACGCGAGTTGGGTCTTTTCGTCGAGGTCGGTACCAGTACGGACGGTTCGAGAACGTGCTCGTGTCACTAAGCCCGTACTCAATCACACCCTCTCGGAGGTACTCTCGCACTTCCGAGTACCCATCCCTAATGACGGATCCCTCAGGCGCTTCCCTTCTTGCCGCTTTCGAGAGTTCCTGTTTGAAGTCCGCAATCGTATTCGGCACTCCGGGTATCTGGTCCGGGTTCAGGAGCCAGACTTCTTCTCCCGTCTCGCGTGCTTCCTTCCAGTCGGCTTCCTGATAGTCGTATCCATCTATCTGACTTGGCTTACGGACGATCCGCGACAGGTGGTATTCGTCGAGATTGTTCTCGTCGACTTCCTGCTGTGACAAGCAGAATAGATTGACTTCACCTGTTGTTGGCCCGCGGTGGATGGTGAGGAGTGTCCCAAGCGGCGGGAGGTGACTCGTATCGATCTCGACAGGGTCGAACAAGGCCTGCCAGTTCTTCTCAGGGCAAAGTTCGCATTGTGGGACGCGGTTGATGATTCCCCACTCAGTTTCCCCCGGTTCGCCGTTCTCGACTGCATCACGGATCGTCTTCGACTCGATCTTCTCGTCAACACGAATGAAGCGAGTCTCGCCACCTGTCTCACCTTCGGGTTTCGCTTCTAAGAACGTGAGCAGAGCGGTCGTGTCGGCGTTATCGAAGACACAGTAGCTCTCCGGGTTGAATTGTACGAACGCTTTGATTGCGTAGTTGTCGAGGAGGAACTGTTTGAGTGACTCTCCGTATCGGTTGCTGAGGAAGCTTTGCGGGGTGATAAAGGCCGCACGATCGCTCGGCGACAGGAAAGCGCGTGAGTGGTATATAAAGTAGGCATAGAGCGGTGACCGAGCACTGATTTCGAGTCCTGTGGTCTTCTCCAGTTGCGTGTTAATCCGTTCTTTGTACCAATCCGGGAGTGCATCTCCCTTCGTGTACGGTGGGTTACAGACGATCCCATCCAGATCTTGCTGCAGATCCGAGGGTGGGATATTGAAGAAATCCGTTTCAAGCAGTTCGTGTGGTTGCCCGTACAAGGTCAGCGCAGTGCTTCCCATAAGGAGGGCGAGTTGGCTCTGATCAATCCCGATTACGCGTGCTGAATCGGTACTCAATCGCCAGTCCGGATGAAATGGGCTCGATAGGACGCCAGCGCCCATCCCAGGATCGACGACGGTGTTGTCGCTTTCCCCTACCCATAACCGCATCACCTGTGCGAGGTCAGGTGGTGTCCGGAACTGGCTGAGCGACTGCCGGTATTCCTTCGGAATTACTGCCTCGTAGAGTCGCCCGATGTCTTCCGCGGGTTGCGTGGACGCAAGCAACCGATCTCGATTCTCGTCGATGACCTCCATCTCCGATTCATCGACATGGAAAAGGAAATAATCCAACACGCACTCTCCGAATCCTGGATTCGCCCCAACCTCTGCAACACTTTGAATTATCTCCCACGTATCGGCAGGGAACTCCGGCAACTCACCACGTCGATGATGCCACTCATACACGGTGGCCTTTAGCAACCGGTTGAGGACGGCCTGGCGGGCGACGAGGCGTCTCCTGGTACTGGTAGTCGCATCATTGTATCCGTGAGACAGACACCACGTATCGACTCGTTCGTGGAGTGAGTCTGGGATCTCAGCGAGAGCTGGTGCGAGTCGATCAGCTACCGTTGTGATAATCTCGGCGAGGCGGTCGGTGTCAACTGACCGGCTGAACTCGGGTATTCCGTGATCCTTGTTTATCCACAGGGGATCTGGCGCAGCCGGGGTTATCGGCGATACATTCGCTATGTCCGGCTCAGTCACGGCTAATTCCGGATCTACCGAGGTTTCTGTCCGGCAGCGTCGAAGGTTCGTTTCATTCAACATCGGGTTAGTCTGCCATCATGAATCTGGCAGTTATAAACCCTCGCCCTCTGGGCCCGAGATTCTAACGCTACAGGCCGTTAGAAGCCAAATTCGCACTCACAGCGTAGACATCCTACTGACAGCACGACTATACCGCCGATAATAACAATTGCATGACCAGACCGCCGATAGACCACCGCGCGCGCGGACCCATCTGCGAGGATCCGTCGACGAAATTTTTGGAATCCCAGCACGGCGCGAGGACCTTCCGTCGACAAGACAGAAACAATCCGAAAGTCACTCTCATATTAATCACCCGACGACCAACGGGATTTTTAGAGCCTTTGTCGAACTCCGAACCTCGTCAGCAGAGTGCCACACGAATACGTACGACCGACGACGCTGAATCGCTGAACAAAGAAATGGCAAACAGCTCTCGACCCGCACTTTCGAAAGCAGTCGTGAACAGCGAACTACGTCGTGTCCCATCGAGGACCATCAACGACTTCGTCCATGAGGATGTCGCGTCCTTCGTCAGCGGTTCGTTCTGCTTGTTGGACGTTCTCTAGAGTTGGTGTCAGAGTGCTCAAGACGGTGTGAGTAGGTCATCGATATCCGATACGGTGAACAAGGACCACGAGTTATCGAGTTGCGCTTCGAGTCCGTCGACGAATCCGTTTTTCGAGAACAGGGCGAATTGCTCGTCTCGATCCGGCGGTCCCCATCGGACGTGCTCCGCCTTCGCTCGCAGGCTCTCGACGAGGCCTTCCCCAACTGGCTCAGTCGTCCACTTACATTCGGCAAGGAGGACTCGGTCGTCGTTCGGTGCCAGTCCGACGATATCGATCTCTTCCTCGCCGTACCACCAGCGACCGACTTCCGAGTACGGTTCGAATGTCCCGCGTCGAATCCCCTCCCAGACGGCTTCTTCGCACACGTCCTCGAACGTGGTTGCGACGTGCGTTGGGAGGTCCGGCTCAATCGTCCCGTCGTACACGACTTCTGGTGCTTCCTCGATACTGGATCGATGCGGCTCGACGTACCGAAACCAGAACCGAAGGAACTCGTCTGCAACCCGGTACCGTGACCGCTTCGACTTCTTCCCCGAGGCCGTGACTGGAACATTTCGTTCGATGAGCCGTAGTCGGCGAAGTGTCTGGAGATATTTCGAGAGCGGTCCCGAATCGATCCCCGTTGCGCCGGAGATCTCGTTCGGCGTCGTATGGCCCAGTGCGACTGCTTCGAGGATGCTCATGTACCGCGCTGGGTTTCGAAGTTCAGTTCGCAGGAGGAACTCTGGTTCGTTATACAGCACCGCAGACGGTGACAGCACGTGTGATCGGATGTTCGCCGCAAGCGACTGATCGTAGTCGAACAGCGTGAGGTACATCGGGGTGCCACCCGTGACGGCATACGACCGAATCGCGTCCGTGACGTTGTACGAGATGACCTCCCGTGCCTGTTGAAACGAAAACGGCGTCACGTCGAGTTGCGCCGTTCGTCGCCCGTAGAGTGGGCTCTCGTGTCCCAGAATCTCTGACTCCATCGTACTCACGCTGGACCCACAGAGTACCAGCATCGAATCCGTCCCATCGAGCTCCTGGTCAACGAACGCCTGCACGTAGGACGGGAGCGAGTCGTTCTCGGCGACGAGGTACGGGAACTCGTCGATGACGACGACGAGATCCTCACGTTGGAGTTGCTCCCCGAGGTACTCGAACGCCTCGTCCCACCCGTCGATTCGCGGGACGCGCTCGTCGAAGTGGTCTGCGACTTGGTCGAGGAACTTCTCTCGCTGTCGATGTTCGGCCTCCTGCGCAGCGAGGAAGTAAATGTGGGGACGATTGGCGCAGAACTCTTTGAGGAGTTCCGTCTTCCCGACTCGACGTCGCCCGTACACAACGACGAAGTCCGCACCGGGGGACTCCACCGCGTCGGTGAGATTATCAAGTTCCGCCTCCCGGTCGTAGAAGGTCATACTCTGGATAATGATTATTTCGATAATGACTTAAACATTCGGTCAACTAGGCCCGACCGAGAGTTGCTCGGACTGCGAACAAAGTACCGAACCAAGCCCGGCCAAAGATTCAGACGAAACAGGGCAGAGGAGACGGGAATACCGTCCGTCCAAACACGCGGTTTCGACTGATCACTCCTCAAATCCTGGACCGACAGTGAACGAATCTGGTGCGCAGGCCAGTTGGTTGTGTTGACACCATTGGCAGTGCTCGCCCGCAGTGTACCGACTGAACGAGAACTCAGCGATGCGGTTCATCGACGTCGTCACGTCATCTCTGACTGCTTCCAGGTCACTATCGCTGAATGTTCGGGATTCGACTTTTGGACCGATGTCTCCGACATAGGCGTATCCCGCACGTGCTACAGTCTCATCGTACAGGTCACGACATGCCAACAGGTAGATCGGGAGTTGCTTGTCGTCCTCTAGGTCGCGGTGGCGTTCGGTTGCCTTGTAGTCGATGACGACCAGTTCGTCGTCAGGCGTCCGGTAGACGGCGTCAATATAGCCGACGAGTTCGTGCCCATCGATATTGAGTTCGAACTCTCGCTCCGCGTCAATGACCTCGTAGCTGGGAAGATCTAACTCGAAGTACCGGTCGATGCACTGTTTTGCCGCCGGGAGCGCGTCCTCAGCGCGGCGCTGACTGGCAAGTCGTCCGCAAATCTCGTACCATTCCTCACGGCGTTCCACGTCTTGATTCGCAGCTTGCTCAGCGGTGTCGTGGAACAACAACCCGATTGTACGTTGCGACACGCCACCCCCGGCGTCACTTGTGGTTTCCTGGTAATCGGGAAATGCGTTGACTACGTAGTCCAAGTAGTGACTTCGCGGGCATTCCTCGTAGGCTGCCAGTGACGTGTAGCTGTGGGAAAGCGACGGCGACGGTGTCGACGGGCCAGTCAGCGACGTAACCTGGAGTATCTCCCGCTCGGCTGTCGGTGAGAGATTCCCGTCGAGGGTGGCCGTTGCCAGGTTTAGCACGCGATCGCGCGCAATCTTAACCGCTAGCTCTTCCCCATCGTGCCTGACGGTACCGCCGATATTTCCGACAGTCTCGCTGGCCAGCGTGTTCGTCCAGTCTACTGCGTCGTCCGGGAGACACTCTTGCACGTCGGTCCAGAGCGGGAGATGTCCTCGCTCTGGCTGCCAAGTGATTCGAGATGGGAGAATCTCGCCGACCACTTCCGAAACCGAATCCTCGTCCGCAGCATCGTCTCCTTCCTCGCTGCCACCCTGCAGGACAAGGATGTCCTCGGCACGCGTGATTCCGACGTGGAACACGCGGCGTGTCTCACGGGCATCCCGCTCGACGAAATCCTGCGCAAACGCTGCTTCCGCGCCATCCGAGAGGCTAGTTTCGAGCGCGTCGTACGTACGTGAGCTCGGGGCCCATTCATCAGCCGTGACTTGCGGGATGAGGACGACCGGGAAGTCCAGGCCTTTGCTCTTGTGGATGGTCATCACGTTGACCGCGTCGTCGGCGACGTCCGGCTGACTCGTGGGTGTGGTGCCACTCTCGTCGAACAGGGAGTCGTAGTGTTCGAGCGAGTCGATGAACTCCGGGGTAAGCGGTGGCTGGACGGCACTGTCCCCGTACTGTTCGATGACGTCCTCCAGCTGGGCAAGATCCCGGCGCTCCTGTTCGCTGAGGTACCACTCGATGTTCGTGATGTCCATGAGTTCGCGGTACAGGTGACTGAGCGACGCCGAATCACGGATGGCGAGGAGCTCTGTGACGTGTTCGCGGGCTTCTGCCACGCGGTCGGGTTCCGCGAACTCGTTGAGCGGAGTCTCGCGGAGCGTGTCCACGAGCGGGTCGTCGCCCACGTTGAGCGTACGGAGATCCGCATCGCAGAGCCGGTACCGCATCAGGAGGACGCGATTCCAACTCACCTCGTCTTCGGGCCGTGCGAGTGCCTTAAGGTAGGCAGTCACGGTGCCGACGCCGACTGATTCCGTAGCCAGATCACCAGCAACCTGGTACGGGATGCCGGCATCCTCGAACTCCTCGATGACGGGCGTCGCGTGGTCGTTCTTCCGGACAAGCAGGGCGATGTCGCCCGGGTTGTACGCCTCGTCGAGGTTGTCTGCTGCGCCGCTCAGCAGATTCTGGACGACGGTGCGAAGCTGGATCGCGCCGTCCGCATCGTCATCGTCTGGGAGCTCGACGGTGGCGACGGTGTCGCCATCGTACTCGGGTTCGTCGACGCGTTTCAGTGTCTTGTGTCGTTCGCGGTGGTCGAGCTTCTGAATTGCTTCGTTCGCCAGGTTGAGGATCGGCTGTCGGGACCGGAAGTTCTCTTCTAACGGTTCATCTTCGAGCGCGGCGAACGCGCGGTCGAGTTCGTCAGTGATGTTGGCGACGTTCGCGCCACGCCACTCGTAGATCGCCTGATCGTCATCACCAACGACGAACAGGTTGTCGTCGGTGACCAGCGACGTGACGAGGTCGAACTGCAGCCGGTCGGTGTCCTGGAACTCGTCACAGAACACGTAGTCCCACCGGTCAGCGATTTCCTCGCCAACCGGCGAGTCCATCAGTGCGGCCGTCTCCACGACGAGGCCGTCGAAGTCTATCAGGTTCCGCTCGTCAAGTTCACGCTCATACGCCGCATAGCCCGCCGTCAGGTCACGGGCCGTGAGACAGTCCGAGAGGAACGAGTCGAGATGCTCCGTGAGTTCGAGGTCGAGATCGTCCGGAATACCCTTCGGTGCACCGTTCGCGTATCCACCGAGCAGGTATTTCGGGAGCTTGTACGCGTTGTCCGGCAACGCTTGGTCGCCTGCCTCGTGGGCTTCGAACGTTGCTTCCAACTCGTCGCAAAGCTCCACGAGGCGGTCGAGGAAGTCGCGGACACTGGCTTCGATGCCGTCCGTTCCAAGCGCGTCGCGTTCAGCGACGAGGTCGGCACGCGCGTCTGGGAATGAGTCCAGCACGCTCGACACGGAGCGACCGCCCAGATGGTCGCTGGCAATGTTCTCGATGTGCTCCGAGAGGTCGGCGAGTTCGTAGACGCGGTCAGCAGGGCCGAGGAAGGCGTCGATGTCGCCGGGTGTGATGCCGCTGCGTTTCATCGATCCGATGAAGTTGAGCAGTTTCGACGCTGCCCCTGACGCGTAGCCGTCGCTCCCGTACACGTTGGGTTTCACAGACCTGTACTCGATGTCGTCCAGGACGTCCAGGACGATGGCGTACTTCTCGGCGTCCGTGGCGACCTCGAAGTCCGGGTCGATCCCGGCTTCGTACGCGTAGTCGGTGAGGATCTCGTTACAGATGGAGTGGTACGTGTACGCGTCGATGTCGTACCCGGCCGCGCCGAGTTTCGCGTTGAGTTTCTCACGCATCGAGTCCGCAGCGTTGTTCGTGAACGTCAACGCGAGAATCCGGTCCGGGGAGACGTCCTCCTCGTCGATGAGGTGCTCGATTTTCCGCACCATCGTGAACGTCTTCCCCGTCCCCGCGCCGGCGAGTACACGCATCGGGTACGCATCGGAGTTGATGATCTCTCGTTGCTGGGGTTCCGGTGAGACGTCGTCTTCCGGAACCGGGTACCACGACGGGTACTCGTCACTGTCACCGCTCATCGCCGCACCTCCGTCGACAACCGGTCAGCACACATCTCTCGATAGTCACAGTCCGAGCACGCTTCCTCGTTGATGAGCTCGAACGGCTCCGGCTCGTAGGCGTCGCCCGTGATGCCGTCGTGTGCGGCGCGAATGAGCGCCCAAATCGTGTCATAGTGATCGTCGTAAATCTCGGTCGTTTCTCGACCCCACCCGCGTGCAGACACATCGTATCCAGACGGTGTACTCTCGAACGACGTTTTGTTGAGGAGGCCGTAGAAACTGAATCGGACCTCCATTCCGTCCTCGTAGAACGGTTCGTTCTTCACGCCCTCGATGTACGTCGCCGTCTGGAACGCGTTCCGCACACGCTTCGGCTCGTGGGCTTCCCCGTCAAGGTGGTCGCCGAGGTACTCGGCTGTCCCGTCGGAGAGCATCCCGTGTGTTTTCCGCTTGTAATCGACGATGTGGAGCCCCTCGTCCGTCCTGATGACGTTGTCTGCTTTCCCGTGAAGCCCTCGACCATCTACTTCACACTCTACCCAACACTCGGTTGTGATTGAGCGGCGTGCGTGTTCGATGCCGACCCCGCCGTCAGGATCGAAAAACGACTCGATGGCAGCCCGGTTCTCGGCGCGCTGGTACTCCCGGTGCGCTCGTGATTCGTAGTCATCCGCGCTGCTGTGTTCGTCCCACTTCGCATCGAAGACCTGCATCGCCCGGTCGTGTATCGTCTCCGGGTCGTCATCGCGGTGAGTCGCATCACACACGTCCTCGATAGTCTCGTGGTAGATCGTTCCTTGGTTGAGATACAGCTCGGTACGATCCGGCGCGTTCACGTCTTGCGCGTAGCGGTAGTCGTACAGCCGCGGACACGTCGCGTAGTTCGCTAACCGCGACGGGGAGAGCGACGAACTCATCGCCGCACCTCCCCGTTAGCGAATTCGACACGTGCACGCAACGCTTCTCGGAGCTCGTCTCCTCGGGAGCCGCTTTGTTCGAGCAGGTCCTGAATCTCTCCGAGTTCCGCTTCGACCTCGTCGAGCGACACCGTCACGTCCTGACTGTTCGCGCGGCGCACCTCCGCTAACGCGTCGTCAACCCGCGACAGCAGGTACTGCTCCGCCGCTTGCTCACTCGTAATGTGTGGCTCATCGGCCTCGGTCACCCACAGAAGCTCCTCATACGCTGCTGTGAGGAACCGCGATGCCTGCGTACGCTCTTCGAGCGCCGTGTCTTCGTACTCGTAGAGACAACAGTAGAGCCGCTCTGTCGCCGCGCCAGCACCGACAGCCAACCGTCGCCGTGCGTGCTCCGTGTGGTACTGCGCGAACGGTCGTCCTGACGCTGTCGACGTCGTCGGGAACGTCGCATCCACATCCGCTCCATCGAGTTCCGTGACACCAGGGTAGTCCGGCATCGACGCGACTCGCTCGCTCGGGAACAACCGTGTCAGGAACGGGTCGCCTGGGTACTCACTGTCGACGAGATTTACGAGAAAGACCGCGCGAAAGGACTCGTTCTTAACTGCTTGCAAGTGATTAACGCGGACACCACCGTCAAGATCTGTCGCACTCGTTTGATTCTGCTGCGGTGCGTATTCGTGGGCGCGTTCGAGCATCTCCTTGAACGACTCCCACGTCGCTTCCACGAACTCGGTGTCTTCGAGGAACTCGGCCATTCGGAACGCCCGTCGGACGTTCCCAAACTGCGCCCGTGCATCCAACGGGGCCGCTCGCTCCGCGATCCGCTCTTTTAAACCGGCGTCCGTTGTCCACCAGCGAATCGCGTCTTCGAGGCTCTCCGTCTCGCTGACACGGTCTAAGCGGTTCGTATCGAGTGCCGGACCGTGGTCGGGCACAGCATCTTCGTCGGCTGCGAGGTGCCGAACGGCCGCGAGGAGTTCCCGAATCGCGGGGTCGTCACCGAACCCGGTGACAGTTGTCGATTCCGTTGGAATCCCGGTGCCTTCGAACGCTTCGATACTGTCCGTAACAGCACTGCCGCTTTGCTTCGTGGCGACAGCGATGTCGTCGTACCCCCAGTCCGGCTGCGCGGCGAGCTCTTCAATCTCGTTCGCAATCTCAGCGAGTTGTTCGTCACTGGAGTCTGTAGCGAGGACGGACACCGACCCGGCTTCCGGATCTTCCGGGACCGTTTCGTCGGCGAAATAGGCTGCCGTCGCAGCTGGTCGCGTCGACGGCGTCCCCGATGCCCCACGTCGGGATTCGCTGAACGAGACGTAGTCCGTGACTGGCCCTGTCTCGACCCACGTCCGGCGCACACTCGCGTGCTCCTCGGCGACACAGACGAGGTCGCAGTCTCCCGCGAGGGCGTCGAGATACGCGCGATCAAGCGGGAAGAACTCCTCAAACTCGACTGCGAGCACTGCGTCGAAATCGACGACATCGTCGCGGGCATCCCCGGTGAGGACATCGAGCGCTTCCGAGATGAGTTGCCCGCGCTCCATATGCCCGTGCTCGGCGAGCCACTCGTGGAACGCGTCAAGCGCAGCCGTGATGTCACGGAGTTCCGGAGTCTCGTCAGGCCTGACCGTCTGCCAGGAGATCGTGCCCATCACCGCATCCACGTCCTCAATGAACGACGGCTGCGCAGACGCCCGTTGGAGGTACTCCGTTTCCCACTCGTAATCTGCGAGGAACCGGTACAGGAGTTCCCGCCGCAGGGCGTCGGAGAGAGTGACGCGGTCATCGGTCTGGTTGAGGACATCGGTCGCGTGCACCACCGACGACGTCACGTACGGCGTCGCCGCGCCCGGCAGTTCCTCACCTAACGCCTCACGGAACGTATCCGTGCTTGTCGGCGCACCGGTGATGACGAGCACATCCTCAGAATCGTGCTCGTCGAGAAGCATTCGGTATTCGTTTCGCGCTGTCCGTTCGACGTTTTCGCCGCCGAACGGTACCGTGACTAACGTCCCGTCGAACCGCCGGTGAGATGAGTGATCAGACATGTCTATTACCCTCGGACGAGCCGCGTGACCCGAGACAGCACACCGGTGTCGTCAGCGGCTGTTTCGGTATCGCGTCGTGCATCTTCAATGACACTGGGCTCATCAATCCAATTCTGGAACCTGTTCGCGCTTTCAAACTGAACCGCCGGCCCGTAAATACCCGCCCGGATATGGGCTGGCGTGGCCTTCTGGAACTCCCAGCACTGTTGCTGGTCCAGATGTGCCGAGAAGTCAGCGACGATCCGTCCGTCGTCTTTGAAATCGAGTTCACACAGTGCGTCGGACAGCGCACTGATCCACTTCCGACGTCCCGGATCGTGCTCTTGCTCGGCGGGTGTTTCCAGCGGAACGTACTCTGGCGGTTCCTTCTCGGCATACGCGTACAGCTCTGCGAACACGTCCCGAGCATCCGCGAGCCGATCCGACTGGTCTGGCAGCGAGATGTCCCGCTGCAAGAACAGGTGGGCGAACCATGGGAATAGATTACAGCTGTCCGCCTGGCCCGCGATCTGCGCGGCGGCTTCCCGTTCGTCCTTCTCCAGTTCGGAAAAGTTGACGTTGAAATCCAGCGTCTTCATCCGGGTCCGAAGTTCGGATTTCGGTTTCGTCGAGTCGTTCGAGGAGAAGATGAACGTCGGCATCTGGATGGAGCCGTCCCACTTCCCCTCCCAGTACGACTTGATGATGTCCCGGTCGATCTTCGACTTCGCCACGTCGTCAACGATGTACGGGAAAACAGTGTCCGACGCACGAGCACGCTCGATGTTGTTTTTGACGAAGTCGTCCCCGGTCGTCACCTCTTGTACGTACCCATTCGAGATGAGTCGCGCCCCGAACCGCAGGAACATGCCCTTCCCGCTGTCGTTGTCGCCGTGAAGGAACAGGAACGGTAGGTCCTTGTCGAGCTCTGCGGATTCGTATTCGGCGTAATGATGGGCGCAGGAGTTGGCGAACGGAGCCCAGCAGAAGTAGATGACACCCTCGTAGAAGTGCGCCCGCGTCTCCTTTGGCGTTCGCGTTTCGCCGAACTCGCCGACAGTTTCGATGTACTGCTCGATCAGGTCGAGTGCGTCAGCGACTTCTTGCGGATCGTCCGGTAGTGGTGCTGTTAGTTCAAGCACGGAGTCGTCAACCCGCAACCCGACATTTTTCTCGTCTCTATCGACGTTGAGGTCAGGATACCCAGTGAAGGTCTCTTTGTACCGCGCTATTCCGGCGGGTGTCGCCACGATTTCGCCGTCGTTAATCCGGATATTATTGGCGGACAGCGTGTCGTCCAAATTCGAAATAGCGTCTTCGAGGCCCTGCGGGGAGAGGCGGACACGCTTGTCCGGACTGATTTCGGTTGGATCCGTGTCCGTCTCTTCAGCGGCGAACACCGCTTTCTCCGCTTCTTCGGCATCGGTGACGACGTTGTACGTGTTGACTTGGTCGTCGTCAACTGCTTCATCGAGCCGTGCGTTCAGCTCGGCGATCGGGTCGTCACTAAACTCGTCGCCACCCAGCCAGATATCGTAGATCTTCGCCTCTTCTTCTGCCGTGTCGGCGTCCTCGATCTCCTCGGTGAGGTCCTCCATGAACGGCGTCGCGTAGTCCTTGTGGAACGCGTAGAGCCGTTCGAACCACTCGTCGACTGGCGTGTCCCCGTCGGTACGCCAGGCGATGTTGACGTTGGTTTGCTTGCTCCCCTGCCAGGCCTGCTTGGAGAGGTTCGCCGACCCACAGATGAGTGTCCGAGACCCGTCCTGGTTCTCGACGATGTATAGTTTCGTATGAAGCAGGACGCGTGCGGAATCGACGGTATGGATGAGCAGATCACCGTCTCGGCGCAGCGATTCCAGTTGCGCGGCGATTTTCTTCGCGTTGTTCGTGTTTTTCAGCGAGCGCCGGTAATCGTCGTGCTGGTTATCCCCGACAATGACCTCCAGTGAGTCCACTGCGAGATCCTGGTTCTGAAACATCTTGTAGATAAACGCCGGGGACTGACTGTACGTGACACAGTAGACGTGCTGGGCGTCACCGAAGTAGTTCAAGAAACTGCCCCATGATTTGTCGGCAGCCATCTCCAAGTCGGCGGTGCTGCCGTCGTCGAACTCGACTGTTGCTTCGAATTCTGTCTTGGTCATGCGAGGGTTACCGGTGTGTCGATGGGTGCGTGAGTGGTTGGGCGGATCTGTACTGGAGCATGGTCAGATGTACGGGACGCCGCGGATGACGCTGCCTTTGGTGAGGTAGCCCTTCATGGCGAAGTCGGCGCACTTGTCGGCGTAGTACGTGGTGATTGGAAGCCGGGTGGACCGACTCAGCGACCCGACGTGTGCCTCCGACAGCCAGTAGGTTTGCTCCGCGAGCGTGTCGAGATCTGTCGATCCGTGACGTTTCACGATCTGCAACGGCCGCGGCGTGCCGGGGCTGCCCTCCTTCCCGCCGGTCGTGGTCAGGAAGGAGTGCTCGCCGTTGTGGACGTGAAAGGCGATGCCTTTGTCTGCGATATCGAACCGCAAGTTCGATTCGTCGTACGCTGCGATTCGGGGGTTCCCGGATTTCCGGATCTCGACGAGATCGAACCGTTTGATGAGATCACGGGCTTTGTCGAGACGGTTGATGAGGCTCTCGACGTCAAGGTAGAACTTCCCGTCACGATGGATGACGACGTGCCGCGGAGGCCGGCCTTCCTCTTCGGCGAAGATTTCGAGGACGTGTTTGATGACGTTCGCCACGTCGTCCTCGTCGAACGTCTCACCAGCCTGCTTCGTGACTGCCTCTGACGCGAGGATCGTTCCGTCGGCCATGATGACGTTCGCAGCCGCGCCGAGGTGTTGTTTGGTCGCGTGGTCGTACGTCACGTCGAGCCCGACGAACGCGTCAACGTCCCCAGGGACGTCGTCGATACGCCACGGCACACCGCCCGCTTTCCCGATAAGCGACGAACAGATGTTCCCACGGTAGTTGTCGTTACCGAGGTTGTCGATAGAGATCATCTGACTCGGCACGCCGAGTTGTCCGAGCCGGCGCTTGAACTCTGGATACGGGTCATCGTAGTCCGCTGCCGAAGCCTTGTCTGCATCCGGTACGACGATCAGTGCCGCATCGTAGTCACTCGCTTTCTGCGCGTGTTGGGAGTAGTGGAACTCCGAGCCGAGTTCGTAGGTCTCCTGATCGAACGCCGTTGGACCCGCATCGTAGTCCGCGAGCTTGTTGAGCAGCGTGAGCACGTACGGCCGTGCGTCGCTCTCCTCATCTTCAGGGTACAGCGCGATGATGTCGAACGACTCAGGAGCCTTGTACACGCCGTACCCCTTGGTTTCCAGTCCGCCACGGCCGTAGTACCCTGTATTTCCACCGCCGAACCGCAGGTTCGGGATATTCGGCGTCTTGTGCTCCCGATATCCTGCGTTCGTGGGTTGGGGGACGGGGTCGAAGTCGAAATACGGCGTCGGGCCGAGCAAATCCACGAACGACGTGACGATGTTGAACCGTTCCTCGGGTTTCATCCGGCTTTCGTTATGGATGACGTCCAGGAAAGTGTCATCGACACGACCCAACTGCTCGAACGTCGGGATGACCTTACAGTACGCCAGGAGCTGGGGGAAGATCGAATCATCGCCGCTCCCGTACTGCAGATCGGCGATAATCGGGTCACCGGCCCGCATCGAGTTGATGACGTCCTGCTTGACGTGCTTCTTGTGGTACTCCGACATCGGGACGCCCGGCCCGTCCAGCACATCATCGTAGTCCATATCGATGACCTCCTTGACCGTTGCCGTGCGAGCACTGTCGTACAGGTCAGTGTCGTGCTCGACGGTTACCTCGGCGATGTCGTGTCCACGCTCAACCCACTCGGCGGCGGAGAACGTCGATTCCAAGTGGTACGCGACGTTCACGCCACAAATCACGGTCCCGTCAGCATCAACGCGAATCCGGCACTTGTACTTCCGATACGCTTCGAACAACCCGCTGTTCGCGGTTCGCTGCGGTGTAGGCTCGATGATCGAATCGATCCCCGACACCTCGAAGCGACCAGCAACAGCACGCTTCACGTCCTGCTTGACGAACTCTTGGAGCGGTCCGTCGTCCGTGTACGAGCGCGCCTCCAGGGTCGTCTCTCCTTGGTGGATGGGTTCGATGGCGTACCCGTGGATCGAGATCGTGCTGTGGAGCTTTTCGGTCGCGTAGATACGTCGCCGGGACGCATCAGCTGTCGTGACCGGGCTGTTACTCCGCGACTGGTAGTAGTTCGCTGCTTTCGCCGTGAACCCCTCAATCCCGTTCGTAAAGTCATCCGGGTCAAGCCCGCCACTCCCGGTTGCGCGGAGTTCATATTCGTGGACGGAGAGTTCCGGCAGATCCCCGAGCTCGAACTGTAGCAGGTAATTCCCTTCCGACAACGGTTGCTGATGTAACAGTTCACCACCACCATCTGCCGTCGGCCGTGGCTCGCTCATCACTTCACTCCCCCGAACGAACTCCGACTCACCGCTTGAATCTGCCTCCGACGAAGATTCGCCAGCGTCACTTCCGGAGGACTGCGCAGCCGATGTATTCTCCGCCCCGCCGCTCTCGGCTGCAGCAGGTGGCTCGTCGAGCGGCGTAACGACCAGATCATACCCTGGATTCAGTTGCATCTCGCCGCGGTATTCGTTCCCGACCACGTTCTCCAGCACGTACCAGCGCCCGACCTCCCACTCGAAATCCGCGATCTCGTTATTGTGGAACACGGTCAGCTCCACTGGCGTCCCTCCGACATCCGCCAACTGAACTTTCCGAGCGATGGCGTCGTGGTCCCACTCGTCAGTCCCTGTGACGCGCAGTGAGATATCGATCTGTTCTCCATCCTCGATGTCGGCCTTCACTGCCATCTACACCGTCCAACGGACTCCCAGAATAAATAGATTTTCACTAGGCGAATCTAAAACACGAAAACTGAATTTTAGCGTGAACGCAAGAGCAAAACCATCCTGCAAGCGATTTGGAGGCCGCTGCGGGGATAGCATCGGACAACGACGAGGTCGTGAATCTTCTTCACAAACCGTGGAGAACAGCGATCTTATGATAGAATTGAAAATAGGCACATTAGGATGCATGAATATTTGTACTAGCGCAGAATAATCAGCCCTATGCTCGGGACAGGGACCGCAGAAGAGTTCATCGATGACGCCGAACACCACAACCAGTGGTGGAGTGACGGCACTTCCCCAGAACTATCGCAGGCCACAGACCTCACCCCTCGCTCTGATTTCCACCGCGTCCTCAAGGAAACAAGCGCCCACTACACTGACGATGTCGAGAGTCTCGTTTACGCAATTCACGGCCAAACCGGCATCGGGAAAACCACGCTTCTCCACCAACTCGTCGCAGCCCTCCTCGACACAACGGACTTCCCACACCAAAACCAAGACCTCGAACTCACCTCCGCACTCTCCCCCAGACAAATCCTCTATCTCCCTTTAGAAGACTCTCTGTATCAGCTGGAACGCCCGGGCGACGACATCAAACGCCTCACCCAAGTCATCGACTACTTTCAGACCCACGTCGCACCCCGGCAAGGACAGAAATTCATCCTTCTCGACGATGTCCAAGCCCTCGACCTCGACGAGAATCGCAAAGCAGAGCTACTCGACCTCATCGACGACAACACGTACGTATTCCTAACCGGCAACGTCCGCGCGCAGGTCAACCTCTCAAACGTCGAAGCCGCCAACACCGTCGATGAATTCGAAGGCCCATGGCCCATCCTCCCAATGAAATTCATCGACACCGTCCAAACCGGCGAAGGCCTCGGTGTCGAATTCAATGAGACATTCCGAAACAGACTCGAACAATTCCAATCGTCCGACTTAGACGGCCCATCACCGATCAAAACAATTCGAACCGGCCTTTCCGGAACGAATTCAGAAACCAGTCTCGACACAGCCGTTGAGACACTCTCAGAACTCTGCTTCGGCATTTTTGACGAGGACGAGCGAAACAACCTCCACGACGCAGCGCGCGCATACCTCCGAACAGGCGGCACCCTCCACCAAACAGACGACCCGTCAATCCGGAACGACCTCTCAAAATCCCACTTCCTCCTCTTCCTCTACAAAGAACTCGCCAAGCACCGATCCATCCAACAACCCGAAAACCTCCACCGACTCAGTTCCATCGCCGCCACCAACGCCGGTGAAGAACTCCAGTACACCGGTCTCAGCGACCAAATCGGCGTTGACAGGCGAACCGTCGACAACTACCTCGACGTGCTAGACGAAGGCATCGCCGTCACCGAATCCCACGACTACACCCTGCGACGCTACCGCCGCACCCGCTTGTACCTCCGCAACCCACGCCACCTCGTCCTCCTCTCCCAACGCCAGGAACACCACGGCTTCGAAGCGTACGAACGACAAGACACACTCAACCACGAATTCGAATACAAACTCGCCCGCACCGTCGCCTTCGACCACGCCAAACGCCTCGCCTTCAACGTCAAAGCATACGACGTCGAATACACCGAAACCGAATCCGGCCTCGTAGACTACATCCTCCACCGCAACGGGCACGTCCTCCCCTTCATCCTCTCCTACCACCCACACACTGGCAACGCCGAGACAATCGCCGAAGAATTCACCCCCGAATCCGGCCAACACACCGAATCCGACAGTGAAGAGCTCCAAGAGTTCGACTACCAAGCACCGTACCGGTTCGTCATCACTGACAGTCTACCAAAGAGCGTCGCCGAGAGCGAGTCACTCGTTGCCCAGAGAGGCGACACAAGAATCTGTTATCTTCCATTCTGGCTGTTCCTCCTGATTTGCTAAGCAGATTTCAGGGTTATTGAACTCGGTGAGTTCTGATCCTGTGCCGCTCTCCCAACACCACTTCCCCTGGGGTATATATCTCTGACTCGACACCAGTGTGTATGAACGGTTCCGGGCCGGCCTCGATTTCGGACATTCAATGCCGGCACGTCGACACCTACGAGAGTAATCCGGATCGAATTGAGGCTGACGCGGGGACTGAACGCCAGGACCGCGCTGACTACGAGGGTCGGTTCGTCTTCGAGTTGCTACAGAACGCCGTCGACGAGATGGACGACACCGACGAACCACGGGTACGGTTCGAACTCACGGAAGACTCCCTCCTCGTTGCGAACAACGGTGCGGTGTTCTCCTTCGAAGACCTTTACGCACTGACGCTCACGACCCGGACGACAAAAGCTGGCGAGACTACTATTGGCCACAAGGGCCGGGGGTTCACGTCCGTTCTCGGCGTCACGGATAATCCGAGTGTATACTCAGAGAATGTTCAGGCGCAATTCAATCGAAAGACGACAGCAGATCTCCTGAATGGCAACGATAAGATATCTGCTGAGCGAGACGACGCACTCGCCGCTGAACAAGTTCCCTTGCTCTGTCTTCCACACGAGACAACAACTCCGCCCCGAGTGCGAGCACTTCTGAATGATGGATTTACGACCGTGTTCGAACTCCCACTCCGAGACCCCGCGCGGCACCAGGAATCAATCCATACCAAGCTCGAAGGCCTAGACGCAAACACAGTCGCACTGCTGCCACAGCTTCAAGAGATCGAAATCAGCAGTCTCGGGCAAGACTGGGAATGGAAGATTGCCCGACACGATATGACCGGCTGTGACGCAACGCTCATAGAGCTCACCACAGACACAGCGGACGGCCCAGAGGGTACGCGCACCGACTGGTTCTGCCTGTTCGAACAAACCGACCTTGACCAAGAACAGATATCGGACCGCGCGGATCTGACCCAGCCAGAGGTGGATGCGATGGGAGAATTAAGCGTTGGCATCGCATTCACCGCGACCCCTGTGGACTCCCCTCCCTCTCTTCGGCCTAGGGATTGGAAGCTCAAACCCGTGTGCGGCGAGACTCACGACCGACCACCGTACCTTCACGTTTTCCTCCCGACGAAAGAACGCAGTCCAATCCCAGCGCTCGTGACTGGGACTTTCCAGTCAGACACGTCTCGCCGAAACCTCACACTCAACTACGATGACTCGCGCGGGTACGACGGCCAGTTCAACGCCCTCCTGTTCACGGCAGTCGGCGAGCTCCTCGCAGATGGTGTCATTTCGTTCGTTGACCAGTCCGCAACATCGGCGGGGGACTTCCTCACCACGCTGGACCCGTCGTTGGGGCAAGGCCGGGACTGGTCGTTCACCCAAGGGACTGTTGAGGACTGTCTCTTCGACGCGATCAAGGCCCGACTCACGTCCGTTGAATTCCTTCCGAGTGCGCGTGCTAACCAACGAGTTGCCATCGATGACATCACAGTACCCCCAACGTCCGCCCAGCTCTCGGACTTAGGTATCGACTTCGTGTCTCTCCTCCAGTCCGGGGACAGTCATGCCGACGACCAGCCGCACGTCCCTTCAGCGGAATTATCCACCCACCAGCACGCCCAGACGCTAGTTGCGTACGGTGCGTCACAGTACGACGCGCCATCGATACCGGGAGCTCTCGCTGCTGTTTCTGTGGATCCTCCCCTTAGCATCGTCGACGAGCGTGAATTCGGCCGAACCCCCCCAGATGACGACGAGCCGTGCCGCCTCACGGTCGATCCGGTACTTGTCTATCTCGTTCGTCTGCGCAAAACGATGGAGAGCGACGAGGACCGTTCAGCCTTCGACGAAGCGTGCCGCCGACACGACGTGTTCCCCGTTGAGATCATAACCGACCCAGAAGGGACGAAGCACGCGATACGCGGTTCGAACGAGGCTGGCACGATCTTCATGCCACCAGAGGGCGACATTACAGCGGACGCCTTACCGACGCTCGAATTTCTCCCGCGTGAACTGTACCACGGCACGAATGCCGACCGCGCGGCACCGCTTCGGGAAGACGCACTCCCGGCGAACTTCGACGCCGACGTTCAGACGATCTGGGACATCAACGACTACCTGTTCTCACAAGTGTTCGACACCGCAATCAGTCCCCATCTCCCTGGACCAAACTCACCAAATGCGGATCCGTCTATCCTCGCGTCCGACGGAGTGTTACGAACGATCCGTGAGATGACGGACGTCCAATCACCTGAAAACGACCGCAGCCCAGAATCCCCACTACTCTACCAATCTGCGAAGAAGCCATACTCGGCCCTGGAACAACTTCCCGTTCCGACACAGCCAACAGAGGACGGCACAGTCGAGTGGCATCCTGCACACCGCGTGTACTTCAGTTCGGCTTGGCAAACCGCGCTCGACCGCCCCGAAGACGCCCACATCGAACCATTCTTCAACGCCGTCGCCGCCCAAACTGATTCTGAACGATTCGATCCGAAGTTCCTAGCTTCACCTACGTGGTTCACTACTGAGGAAGACGAAGAGCGCTCAGAGACGCTCGAAGCATGGACAGCGTTCTTCTCGTGGCTCGGCGTGTTCGAACATCTCCGCCCGCTGCCACTATTCGCGCCTGGTGAACAGCAGACGTATCGTCAGACACAGGGTCTCAGTCAATCGTCGAATTCGACGATTACAGCGTCCGAAGACCTCCAAGGAGACGGTGTCAACTCCGTCGATCACCGATACACGGGACTCACCGATGCCGAATGGCAGTCGTACCGCGACCACCTCGTGGATGCGGTAACCTCGGAAATCCCCGACCCAGACGAGCAGTACCTGTTCCAAGTGAATTCTCTAGAGTACGCGTCGGAAATCCTCTCGGCCGCAAAACAATCGGACGAGGTTGGGAGTCGTCTCCTCACGCACCTCACGCGCTGGTGGGATCACGGTCTCTCCAAGCGACGACACACCACCGTCGCGGAGTTCACCAACGAACGGTGGCGCGGCAGTAACGTGAGCTATGTGTTCACGCACGATGAACAATCGGCGCTCGGCTGGAACCTGTGGGTGTGGCAACTCCGACAGGCATCTTGGGTGCCGACCTCGTTCGATGCCGTCCGCCCAACGGCCGCGTGGAGTCTTCCATGCAGCGACCGTGAGCGCTTCAGCCTCGACGTGAACGGGATACAGCCCTTGCTACCGTTCGTAGACGGGGACTTCCCAACGAGAGAAAGTGAAACGCCCGTCAGCTTCGAAGAACTCGCCGACACACTCGGTATCGGGGTACGGCTGGAGCAAGGCACGTTCTCACCAGAGGACGCCGAACGCGTGATCAGTCGTATCGGGGAGTTACTCGCGTGGACCGATGACGACCTCGCTCGGCTGTATTGAATCACTATACAGCGGCGTGACGGTTCGGTAAATCGAAGGAGTTGAAGCGGGAGAGTTGCGGTTGGAATGAACGTAACCTCCCGCTTCACGCAGGAGATGGTGTCGCTGGCTGAAAGTTATTCCGACGATGCCGACGAAGCTGCCGCCCCGGAAGGCGGCGGCAGCTTCGCCGACTACGCGATGATCACCCTTCACGGCTTGCGAATTCTCCTTGATGAGAGCTACGAGATGACGATCGATCGCCTGGAGGTAATGCCGCCAATTCTGGACATTATCGGCCTTGAATCAGACGATCTGCCGCATCCATCCACGTTGAATAAGTGGTTCGACAAGATCACGATCGACGTCTGGCGAGTGCTGCTGCGCCTGTCGGCGCAGCTGCACGAGCCATCTGATCACGTCGCCGTTGATGCGACTTACTACGACCGATCTCGCGCGAGCAAGCACTACTGTCAACGCACGAATTACCGCGTGCAGACGCTCGAAGCGACGAAACTCGTCGATACCGAGTCACAGGCGATCCTCGACGTTCACTGCACGACGACCAAAGAGGGAAGTGATGCCGAGATCTGTGCGCAACTCGCCCGCCGCTGGCCGGGCGAGTTGCGCGTTCTTGCCGCTGACAAGGGCTATGACAGCCAGTGGTTGCGAACGACTCTCCGAGAAATGGGAATACGACCGCTGATCAAGCATCGCTTGCATGCAGCCTACGATCACGCCCACAACGCTCGCATTGACGACGAACTCTACGGTCAACGAGCGATGACCGAGACCGTCAACTCCTCGGTCAAGCGCTCGCTCGGCGTCGCCGTGCGAGCGCGTGCTTGGTATCGCGAATTCCGTGAGATCGTCCTGATGTGTCTCGTCTACAACATCAAGCGTGCCATCAAACCATGAATTCCAACGTCTTATAGCGATTCAATGCGGCCCCTCGCTCAGTACAGCAGTGCTGTCGAACTACTCTACACACGCGTCGCTGAACTCCTCCCGAGACTAACGCGTGGCAACGAGATCAGTGGCCAGTGGGACCCCGAACAAAGCGGGCTCGCGGACGCACTTGTCCTCTGCCGGGTTGACGAGAAGTACGCCCTGAAACACGCGGGTGACACCTACTTCGTCCGGTCACGAAGCAGTCGTGACCGCTACGGAAACCTCGGCGTTCCACTCCTCGCTATGTTCAAACCAGAAGCCGTCAGTCTCGGCGAATACTGCGGCGCAACCGACTTGCGAGCCGCTGTCGAGAAACAGCCCGGATACGGCGATGAACGCCCTCTCCCAACATCCATCTCTGGCTTCGAAATCGACACCACGTGGCTCCAGACCGTCCTTGCCGCGCTCGTCCTCCGACTCCGAACGAACCGACCATCATCCGCGCTCGTCGACCAAGATACGACCCGAACCAAGTCATTCTTCGAGAACATCGTGTTCGTCACCGACCTCGATCTCAACATCACGCTCACCGACGGCAGCTGGAACCGTAATCTCGACCCGAAACCGCAACCGTACCACATTGAACGCGACGGCGACACGATTACCACGATCCTCATCGACGCGACACTCAACCGAGAGGCGTTCGTCGACGCACTCACCGGCGCGTACACCGACCGACTCGATGTCCCACAGTACTACGAGGCTGTCAACAACCTCGTGGACTACGCGTTCGGGAACGAAACGCCAGCTATCGCGTTACACGAGCGACTCCGAACCGTCGGGAGCGAAGTCCCGAACGGCCAAATCGAAGCGACTCGGAAAGCACTCTTCGAAAGTGACCATGAGGACCCACCGAAAGAGGACGGCGTGACAGATCACCCACCCGACCCTGAACCAGACAACGACGGCGCATTCGATTCCACCACGAACACACATACCGCAGCAGCTAACGGCGGATCGGAATCATCCACCGGCACGGCTGGAACCAGCGCACACTCCTCACGCATCCCTAGTATCGACGCCGTCACTCGAATCGGCGACCGGCGAATCGCCGAATCACTCCGGAACGCCGACGTCTCCACAAACCCACCCGATAACGGTGGTCGCCAGGACTCGGGGAACGAGCAGTCCACGTCCAGTAATCATAGCGGTGGGGGTGGAGCTGCGTCGCAAGAGTATCGTGACGAGATCGACGCGTTCGGTATGGCAATTACGATTGATGCAGAACGAACGCGGCTCGCGGATGCCGACGAACCCAACCCGGAATCGAAAGTCTTCGACGTTCACACACCAGAAGAATACCTGAAGCACCGCGAACACTCCGAGCTCCTCGAATCCGCGATTCATCGGTTCGCAGACCAACGCGGCCTATCCGCCGCAGAAAACCCGCTCGACCGCGACTGGCCCGGATTCGACGTCCTTACGATCCGAACCGGCGACAACGGCGACGCAGTGATCGACCGTTGCATCGAGCTCAAAACCTCCGGCCTGAACACACGCAAACCGTCCCTCTCGTGGAACGAATGGAAAGCCGCAGGCGGCCCACTCAGCGAGCACTACTACCTCTACGTCGCCCGAAACATTCGACTCGGCAACAGCGGTGACGCAGAAATCCTCGAAATACCACAACCGTTCGACCGGTTACGGAACCGGCAACGCGAAACACGCGAACGGAACGTCCAGGTAGACCTCCGCAGCTTCGACTTCGACGACGACCCGATCATCGAACGCCCCATCGAGTGGGAGGAATAACCGACTACGCCTGCTGCGAGTCATCGAGCGGGGGTCGCAAGTCACGCCACCGGAAATCAGCCGTCTCGCCCGAATCAAACGCAATCCGGTAGATCTGAGAATCTCGCTCCTCAGCGGTAACCGAATCTGCATCATCACTCAGCACTGCAACGACCTCTCCGTGCCTCCCGTGGTACGCCTGATGATCAGGATCGGTCTCATCAGGAATATCAATGCGGACGCGGTCTCCCTCTGAGAAGCTCTGCATTGGGATATAGTACGGTATCGCCCACAATTAGCCCATTTGGTTCATTCCCGGGTCAAGCGAGGTTCGGCTCCGGGCAACATCAGCGGCATACCTTTATGAGACTCGTGTGTTGGATTTCGATAATATGGTTACTACTCGATCGTCTGAGGATATTGAAGAACTAATTGACCGGTATGATGATGAGCACGACTGGGAGCGAGACAAAGCTCACGTACAGAACACATCCGAGGTGATCCGTCAGTTGGTACAGGCGATTGTCGAGACAGGGTCTGTCGACGAGTACGCGATGCGTACGGTGTACAATCTGTGCCAGAACGATAACGCTCTCCAACCTGAGAATAAGAAGGAACGGATTGACAATCTGGATATCGACTCTACTGCGAAGTCAGAGATCAAGAACCGGATTGACGAAGGGACGGGTATCGTTGGGAAAGGGACATACTCGGTGCCAATTGAAGGGCACGAAAAAGAGGCATTCAACCTCCTCTCAACGGCGATCAGGTCGGACAACCGTGATGAAATTGATCCTGCCATAGAACAATTCGCCAACCTCGAAATTGAAGGGATACAAAACGGGATTATCTCCCCGATTCTCTACTTTCTCCATCCTACGACATACCCGATCAGTAACCACCGCTCACGGACTGGTATGCAGAAATTCTTTGGTTACGAGATGTCGGGCCGACTCACATCTTACCTAACTGAAGTCGAGAAATTCTACGAAGTCCGTGATGATTACCCGTTCAAAGAGGACTTCCGACATCTGGATAGCTTCTTCAACTGGCTTGAACAGCAGGACTCGACTCAATTAGACACCGACGAACCCTCCACTCAGTCCTTGACTGACTACTGGCAACAAATCGAATCTCGGCAGGAGAAGGCAGAAGTCTTCTTCGCAAACCCTTCCCGCAATAGCCTTGAAACCTGGCTCAACACCCTTCCCTGGTTCGTCAGCCGATACGCGGAAGCGAAAGTAGATGAACTCCTCACAAATCACTCCCCGGAAACAATCGCGGAAACATTCCAAGAAGCCGCAGACACCGGGTCTATCACATCGGTTCTGGACCTTCCTCAATTCGGTATGGCTGCCGCCACCGAAGCACTCGCCACGATTGCCCCAGCGAAATTCATTCCGTTAGACAAACGCGCAGTCTCCGCCCTTGAATCGCTAAATGCCAACCCACCACGTACAAATACAACCTCACCCAGTCAATATGAGACATTCCGGGAAGACGTCAAGGAAATCATCGAGCAACACGACCTATCCCAGTATGCTGAAACACCGCCCGGTTGGGCAACGGACTTCCAAATCGCGGCTCACGTTTTCCACCGGCACGATAATGGTAAAATAGATCTGTCTGAGCTGCTCGATACTGGCAAATCAGAGCCCACCACTAACGATCTCGCACAGAACGCTACAGTAGAAAACGTCGAGGATGCAGCCTTCTACTGGGTCAACCAGAACCGAGACGTTGAACTGGAAGGCGGGTACCTCCGCTCACAGGACACGAAATGGCAGCGAGATTTAACCGTGCTTGAACCGGGCGATGTCATCTTCCACTACAATAACCAAGCGATTCGTGCGTGCTCAGTTGTCTCCAGTGATGCGTATCAAACAGAGATGGAGGGCGGGGAATACTACCGGATCGACGTCACCACGACCCGCCTTGACGAATCACTCCCATTAGCCGAAATTAAAGAAACACTCCAAGATCCGGACTACAGACAAGAGCAGAGCCGGTACCCGCTTGACAAGAACGGCAACGTCATTCAAGCGTACCTGTGTCACCTCACGCCCGAAGCAGGCCAGTACTTACTCGCAGAGGCTGCTATCGAACTTCCCGAGTACAAGCCTCCGCAACGCACGAACTACTACTGGGCAACCGCAAACCCTTCAATTTGGTCCGTCGACGAAATCGCCGACGGTAGCGAGGTTCTCTACACCGCATACAACGAGAAAGGTAACAAAAAACGGCTATTCGACGCATTCTCGACTGCCACTCCAGGTGACCGCGTCCTGTTTTACGAATCCACCCCAGTCAAGGAGATCGTCGCAGAAGGCACTGTGACGGAAGGTCTCCAGACAGATGCACAGTCATCCAGCAACACGGCCAGCACAATAGACTCACAGCCCGCACACGACTCTGAGTCACAAGCAGGGATCCAAATCAAGTTCGACCGGCGTGTCGACGGGATTAGTTGGGACGACCTCAATGCAATTCCAGACCTTGAAGACGCCGCCCCAATCGAAAACCGCGCCCAAGGGAGCCTCTTCCCGCTCACCGAAGACGAATTCGAAACTATCCTCGCCTTAGAAGACCCGATTAGAGAGGGAGTCTCACAAGACGCTATTGACCGACTCGCTGCCAAACTCACTACCCCCGACATCGAAGTTTCCATTCCTAACGGCCTTTACTTCGACGACGCCGACCGGCTGCGGCGCGAAATCGAAGCGTCGCTCCGCTCCGGGAAACACATCATATTCACGGGACCGCCAGGAACCGGGAAAACCAAACTCGCCAAAGCAATCTGCGAGTCCGCAACGACGTACGAACAAGTCGATGACTACCGGTTCACGACTGCCACCTCTGAGTGGACTGCATTCGACACCATCGGCGGGTACGTCCCATCCACAAGCGACGGCGGACAAGAACTCCTGTTTGAACCGCGACTCTTCCTCAAGTGCTTCCGGCAAGACCACGTCGTCAACGAGTGGCTCATCATCGACGAAATCAACCGGTCAGACATCGACAAAGCCTTCGGACAACTCTTCTCTGTCCTGTCGGGCGATTCGACCGAACTCCCCTACGAACGCGACCGAACCGTCGAACTCCGCTCTCTTTCAGATTCAACAACCGACGAAGAACTCGCCGACATTATCGGGAACCCAGACGCCTTCCCAGTCACCCCATCGTGGCGGCTAATTGCTACAATGAACACGTACGACAAAACCTCACTGTACGAAATGTCGTACGCATTTATGCGCCGATTCAATTTCGTCCACGTCGGCGTTCCGCCACTCACCACTAACGACGAGGTCCGAACCTCACTCCTCGATCCGAACGGAACCAACAACTACGCGACCGCCTGGCTCACCGATGACGAGACACTTCAACCAGTACTTCAGGACGTGTACCCTGTCATTGCTGTTCTGTGGCAACGGATCAACGAACACCGCGTGATCGGCCCATCCATCGTGTACGATATCATCCGATACCTCGCCTCATACGATGACATCGACGGGACACGCACCGATGCGCTCACCTCTGCTGTCGTCTCCCTTGTCTACCCACAGTTAGAGGGGATGCGACCAGAAAAGCAGAAACAGCTGATTCGGTCACTCACCGCTCAGAACGTCGATACGGAAAACGGATCTGTAACACTTGATCTCGACAAGGCGCTACTTCAGCAAAAAGCAGCTGACTTCTTCGGTATCACATTCGACGATGACGCGTAGCCTCGCAGCAGAGGAACTCGTTAACGCCACCAGCGAAGAACTGAGTACGTACCTACAGAGCGGCGCACTGAATACGCAGGCACTCACGCACTCACTCGATTACGAAGGCCTCGACATCGAGGACTGGGAGCGCATCAAACGCATCCACTTCTGTCTCGCTGACGACGTCCACGACTTCATCACCGCTCTTCCCGACCGGGTTCGTCGCATCAAGACCGAACATCAACGCGAAAACATCCATACGCAAGGCGAAGTCCGTGGATCAATCAACTGGAGTGCCACACTCCGTACCCGCTCCGAAACCGGCTATGCAGACCGCAGCCGCTTCGTCTGCAACACCCCGTATACTGAATACGATATCGCCGAAAACCGCGTCTTGAAACGCCTCCTGTGGCACATCCACCGCACAGTTACAGACGAACTCCAGAACGTCAAGTACGATTGGCGGCACGACTTCTGGACCGATGACCAACTCGCAAGTTTCGATCGACTCTACAAACAGAACGTCCACCTGAACCGAATCAAAGACGGACCAACAATCTCCGTCTCCGGGCAGGATATGACCACTGCTCGTCAATCACGCCTCTCACTCTACACCGAAGCCTACGACCTCTACGACACGTTTCAACGCCTCCAAGCTGACACGCTCGACCCAGACATCACAAAACTCCTCGCAGACACACTTGTCGTCCCGACCGACACACCAACTCTCTTCGAACTCTTCTGCTGCTTCCGCCTCATCCGTATTCTCAACCGTACTACTCCCAGCTTCTCTCTCAACCCAATCGACGGGGAAAGCAGTGCGCTCGCCCACCTCAAATCAGACGACATCCGTGTCGAAATCCACCATGACAGCACCGGCAACCTCAGCTTCCACGAACCACTCGACACAACACACCGCCCAGCACACGCCCAGTACGGACGCTACCACGACGCCCTCACTGACTACAGCGACACACTCGAATCACTCACCGGCAATTCACACGATCCGGTCCTATATAGCGGCCGTCCCGACATCATCATCGAGATCTACGACACTACAGCCAAGGAGCGACTCGTCTCCGTCCTCCTGGGCGAAGTCAAACATTCCGACGCGACACAGACCTTCAAACAAGGCCTCGAAGAACTCCTCACCTACCGGCGATTCGCCGAGCACAACGGCGGCTACCTCCTCGACAACCCACATATCTCCGTCTCTAGTCTCCTTATCACGAACGGCATCACAACCACAGGGAGCAGTACCAACGTCGTTCATCGCAACGGCACCGACCTTCTCACACTAAAGGCAGACCAGCAGCGAGAACACGACTGGATTCGTCCCCTAACCAGACGACTCGTCTCACCGCAACCATAGCATTGTACTGCTCCCTAAATTGATCCGTCCCACGAAAGATCCGCAATCTCATCAATTTCCGTGACACGTAAAATATTCTCTTCTCGTGTTTCGTCTTCATCATCAACACGGCGAATAAAATGCACTGGGTTAGTTGTCGCTAGTTCCGTACGCGTAACCTCGCTTGTTGTCGCTATATGATGTGCTTCAATACAAACCACTGGATCATCCCCCTCACAAATCAATAATTCACGCTCCACATCCGGATAGCTTGGAATCGGGCCGTCCCAATTAGAAACCAATTCAGAAACCCCACCATGTGTGGCAGCAGCATCTTCCCAAGTTTCCATCTCCATTTCTTCCAAATCAGAGATTATTTCCAATTTATCGATCCGTCTAAATCGGGCTTCACGCCGCTTATTTTCATAATACGCTTTCAAACATCGATACGCATTATCAACAGATTCCAACAGATTTGTCTCAATCCAGGAAATCACACCATCAGAAGCCACCTCCTGATCGACTTCTTGAGAAACGTCATGCCGATGTTCCGAAATCTCTTCAGAAAGCGTTGTACGGATCTCCGCCTCTTTCCGCTGGAATTCCGCCTCAACTGTGGGAGTAACATAACAATCAGATCTCTCAACGACATACTCAACACACTCATTGTGATGCGTATCATTCTCCACAGAAACTCCGATCAATACGCCAGTATCCAAAACAAAACCCTCAGTCATACTGTCTGGTCAATTAGCGAGATTCGTCACGTGCCATATTTCGTACTGTCTCACTGTACTCGTCAGAGACTTGCTCTAAATGATTTGTTTGCTCCCGATTTGCTACCGCTATCTGACGGTACTCCGCAAGCTGGGATCTGAACTCTTGCTTGTGTTGCTCACGTTCCATAATCCAATCAGCCACCGTCTCACTCGGGATGTCTACATTATGATGAATGCGCAATTCAACCCGGCTGAACATCTTCCAGAACGCTTTAGAAAGCTCGATCAACGCATCAACATCTCCGGTTTTCGCTAATTGGCGCGTGACAGAATCCCACTGTTTGAACTCCGCATATGCTTCATTGTACGTCGATTTTGGATACTCCGAAACCAGGGTTTCCAAATGAGGTCGAACAGTCGAAATATGCCCTTTTGCTGAACCCGAATCCACAAAATTAGCTAACGACTGCTGCCCAGGCTCTAATTCCTCAATAGTTCTCCGATATTCATGATACGACTTCACGAACGGTGTCGGCGCATACTCATCATAACTATCATCTACAATAACATCTGTCCCGAACGTGAATTTGTACTCCCCTGCTAGTTGGCGTGCCACACGGTGAATTGCTTCCTTTAATTCATCACGAAGGGAGAACGCCGAATCAGATAGTGTCTGCGGGATTACTTTTGTCCCACGGTTATCAGCATTATATAATACTGCGAGCGCATCTGGCTGCCCCCATACTTTCATACCAAATTGGTACCAGTGCATCGGAAGCCGCACTTCATCCGCCAACCCCTCCTCTTCTAATTCCTTATACGCCAAGAAGCATAGCTTGTTAAATTCCGTCTCATATACCGTTTTCTTCCCATCAGAAGCGCGTTCCATCTGACGGAGGACCTGATGGCATAGAAACGCATCCGGTCCAAAGTCAGACGAATCAGCCATCAGCGTAACTTCATTCGTAACCTCAATAAGCCTTCTGAAGATTCAAGTACTTGCTTTGATTCATCAGATCTCTACTCAACCCGAGTCACATAATGCCGAGCTACACGAATCTCCCTGTCGAAAATGGGGGTTCTGTAACGACCACGCATAGTAACGTTACGCCGGAATGATGGGGCTACAGGTCACGTATACAACACCGGCGTTCCGACTGTCGTCTCGAACGAGTACTCGCTCTCCAAATCCCTGCCGTGTGGCCGATGTTCATTGCCCACGATCACGCAGTCAACCAGGACGCGATTAACGACCGACGTTCCAGCACGTCCTCCAACCCGCCGACCACTGCACCCTCCGCTACCTCTCGTTTAACGACATCCGGAACACCCACGATACAGTCGAGCAAGCCGGGCCACTGCAAGACGTGTTTTGATGTGGAGGGTACTCGCTTGAGTCACTGGGGGTCTTATCAGGACGACATGAGTACGTACTCACAGTAGATGGTAACCGATGTGACGAGTTTCATTCAAATCGACGAAGTGCGCCACGAAACCGATTGACACTACACGCACCTACATGACAAATCAATCTACTACCTTCGATGATCACGACCCACTCGCCAACAGCATCCTGCACGTTCTCGAAGACTTCATCGATGAGATCGGGACACGCGAATGCACCGCACACTTCGACACCGTCGTTGACGATAAATACTTTCTCAAAGGCCAGAACCTCATCCAAACACCAGAGCGCTTCATTGAGGATCATCTCGTGTTCCCGATGCTCCGACAGGCATTCGGGTACTCGTTGCGCCCACAACCGAAGCAGTACGCACCACGGTGGCCGAGACGCAGTGGCATCCCTGACTTCGCAATCACCTCCATTCCAATCGAGGAAGCGATGCAACACGACATCCGGTTCTTCGGAGAAGTAAAACCCCCAAAGAAAATCGACAACGCACAGAATGACATGGAGAACTATCTAGACAGCGACCTCGACATCCACGCAGTAGCAATCCTCTCAGACGGATTCGACTGGGAACTCTGGATCCGACCAAAAGGTGAAACACTCGAAGACTTGGACAACCCGGTTCAAGCAGCAAGCCTTCGAGACTCGCTCAAAACTATTCGTACACGAAATATGCAGACCGCATCGTACCGGCCACACAAAGTCCGCAGCAACATTGACACAGAAGCATTCTCTGAATTCACAGTAGGCGCAGTTCTGGACATGATTGAAACAGAACTCGATGTATCAGTCACCGACTTCTAAGACGAGTTACCCATCACCACATCTCATCCCACACCATTACACAGACGTGTTGACCCGTGGACTTATTTAACGTGCGGAGAAATAACCCGTCATCGAAATGGCACGGCTTCTACATACTAGTGATACGCATCTGGGATATCGACAATATCATTTGGATGAGCGTCGCCAAGATTTCGCTGACGCATTTGCAGAGGTCGTATCAGCTGGAATTCAGCAAGACGTTGACGCCGTTGTTCACGCCGGCGATTTATTCCATACTAGTCGACCCGACATTACGCCACTCCAAACGGTCCTGACCGAACTCCAACGTCTACAGGACGCGGATATTCCGTTTCTACTGATCGTTGGGAATCACGAACGAACTCACGACCGGAATTGGGTTGAGTTACTTCAAGAGATTGGGCTAGCCACTCGATTAGATGCGACCGGAACCCGAGTAGCCGATACAACGATTTACGGTTTAGACCACGTCCCACCCGGGCAGCGCGATCGGCTTGACTATCACTTCGAAGCTGCTGAAACTGACAGCGCCATCCTCGTTGGCCACGGTCTATTCAAACCATTCGGGCACGGAGACTGGAGTACACAGCGAATCTTAGCAAAAAGCCCGGTTGATTTCGACCTCATGCTCGTCGGCGATGACCACGGCGCTGATTATCGACTCGTCAGCAGTGGTCGTCCCGAAAACAACTCCGACTCAGCGGATTCAGATAGCACACCTGAAAGTGACCAAGCAACAACGATCTCACCAAGCTCGAAGCGAATCCCACTCAGTTACGCTGGTTCCACTGAGCGGACAATGGCAGACCAGCGCGACCCCCGGACATATTCGCTCATAACTGTCCCGCCCAACGGTACTGTCGATCCTGAAGAGCACATCGACCGTCGAGTCATCGAAAATGCCCGGGAATTCGTCTATATTGATGTCCCACTACACCGCGGCGAGGGTATCGAAACCGTCGAACAAACCATTAGAGAGGAAGTCGACTCGGTGGATGACTCTGTGCTGAAAGTGACGCTAATGGCTGCTGAGGATGAACCGTCGGTTTCTGACTCACCACCAGAAGATGATGATAACGGGGACGAGCCTGATCGTGTTGTCCACGAACGGGTTCCAGTCGGCCCAATCGAGAATTTAGGTGCCGAACTCGGAGCCTTAGTTACACGAGTCAGCGATCGTCGAGACCTGCTTGAGGACGAACGAGAATACCAAGCGGTCGAATTCGCAGATGTTGATGCCGCCGTCGAAGAACGCCGTGAAGACATCATCGTCACAGAAACAGCAGACCTGTTCCTCGAAATGGCGATGAATACTGATCAAACTGCAGACAGTAACATCACTGACAAAGCCCAAGAAACTGTTACAACAGTCCTTGAGCGCGAATCACCCGACGCACTCCACGTTGACGGGGCTGATGCTCCCGATACCAGTAGCGAGGGTGGGACGGCAGACACAGCCCATGAATCAGTATCGACTGCTGTTGGCGGTAGTGACGAAGTCGATAACGAGGAACTCCTAGAGAACGCACTTGAGGAAATCAACGACTGAACAGCACTAGTTAACGCTACTACTTCACTAAGTCATGCAATTTCAACGAATTCACGTTCAAAACTGGCGGTGTTTCACAGATGAATCAGTGCGTTTCGAGGACGGCGTCACTGTCCTGTACGGGAACAATGGCTCCGGGAAATCTTCATTATTGGAAGCCGCGTTCTTTGCCCTGTACGGCAGTGACGCATTAGATAGTGGTACCACCATGGACGATGTGGTGACAACCGATGAGGATACTGCTGAGGTAACGCTATCCTTTGCCCATCGCGGTGAGTCCTACGAGGTCACCCGAGAAATCCGTGTTCGAGGAGACACGTATCAAGAGGCGGATCTTACCACGCCACCGGGCCAACCAGACCTTGATCAAATCGGTGCTATCGATGATCTGATTGAAGAAGAACTCCGGTTAAACGCTGAGGATTTCCTCAACAGCGCGTACGTCCAACAAGGTGACGTCTCTCGGCTTATCGACGCCACGCCGAAACAACGCCAGCGAATCATCGACAACCTGCTCCAGATGAGTAAATTGGAGCGGTATCGAGCTCGCATGGATAGCATCGGAACTGGTGTCGGCCGCGTTGCTGGTACGAAAGAAGATCAAGTCCAGGAACTTACGACGCAAATCGAGGAATATAACGAACCCCGAATCCAGTCCAGAAAACAGCAACTGCACGGGTTTGAATCTGCACTCGAAGACAGGCGAGACGCCATCACAGCAGATATAGAGGAACTAGAAGGAGAGAAAGCAGATGCTGAGGAGATTGTTAACGCACAAGAAGACGCACGAGAGACCGTCGAAGAAACCAGAGACACTGCAGCGACCCATATGGAGGACTTGGCGAGTGCTGTCTCCGAGTACCAGTCGCTACAAAACGACTACAACAACGCCGAGTCCAACGTCACGAAGCACCAGGACGAATTGACCTCGCTCTTTGCAGTCGGAACCGGTGATCTCACCACGGACTTCGGTGCTGTCGACGACATCGTTACAGAGGTGACAGAGAAAGCTGATGCTGCCGTGAAAAATGAAGTAGCGGACGCGACAGTGGATGGCCGCTTACAACAACCAGACACTGACCCTCGTGAGATAGCAACCTCTCTCGTGCCGGAATCAAATGACAAGCCAGCGAACGAAATAGCAGCGACCGCTGGTGATATCTTAACAAATATCTCGTCAGCAACAACGCCGCTAACTCCCGCAGTAACGGGCGAGACAGAAGACACCGATGCCGATACGATTGGTACAACAGATGCCGTCGATGAAACGGCCGTTGACCCACTGACTAACCCGACTGTAGACATCGAGGTCTCGTTGGTTCGAGTGCCGACACCAGGTCTTGACATGGACCCGGAATCACTCGAACTGAGTGTCGCGGAGGACGCCCAAGACCAGACCAGAGACCTCGTGAAAAACATTCGAGAACGACTGCAAGCGCTTGAAACCGCAGCGGAGGAAGCCCGCAGCGAAGCAGACCGTCTCGAACAGGATACCCAACAACATAACCGGGATGTCGATACAGCACTTGATAGCGCCGCTACAACCTTGACCGACATTGCAAATATTCGTCAAGGCCGCAGTGAATTAGCGGACAAGCGAGACCAACTGCAGGCTGACATCGACGCCTCACCATTCACCGTTGCTACCGAAGACGAAACTCCAGACGCTGTCCTCGAAGCATTAACCGAACGTATCGACGATCGAATTGAGCGGCTTCAAGCAGAACAAGACCACTACCGCGATGAGGCAACGCGACTTGGCGAACGAATCGAGCAAGCCGACCAGTTACTCGACGAGGGGAACTGTCCCGAGTGTGGCCGTCCAGTCGACGGTGCGCCAAACGTCGAACACCGCGACCAATGGGAGGACGAACGCGACTCCGCCGAACAACTAGTCGAAGCACTTGACGACGGCATCACGGAATTAGAACAGCAAAAAGAGCAAGCAGCTGACCTCCTTGCGACAGCCCAAGACCTGTACGGAGATGAGCTCACCGTCACCGTTGCAGCAACGGACACGACCACCAGCGCAATCCAAGTAGATCCGAACACAGATCTCACACCACTGCACGAAGACGCAGCTGAACATCACCTCGATGCCAGAGAAGCGCGTCACACAGCCCACGAAACGAGATTCAAAGCCGTCGTGCAACATCTCACAGCAACGATTCTCACCCGGGCAGCAGAACGCACTCTTGCACACCTCACCCGCGCCCTCGCACGAAAAGAGGTCCTGAGTCAAATTGAAGCGGCAGTCGACAAACGAACCAACGCCGAACGCGATCTCGAACTCGCCAAAACCCAACTCGAAACGCAAGCAACCGCCGTCACCGACACGCACACTGACCTACAAGAGGAAATCAAAGCGTACTCCGACGCAACGAATTCGTTCAACCCGGAGAAACTCCAAGAAGCTGAAGACACTGTCACGGAAATCACGGATGAGCTCGACACGCTTGATGCAGAGCTTGAGGACTTACGAGCCACAGAACGTGCTGTGAGTGAACACCTCGGTGACCTTGGGCAACAACTACAGAAGCTGAACGAACTCCGGGATACACGCGACACGCGGCAACGTGAAGCGACCGCCGTCAAAGCACTCAACAACCAAGTCTCCGACCTGGAAGAGATGTTCGTCAACCTTCGAGCGGATCTACGGGAACAAAACGTTCACCGCCTCGAAGACTTACTTCAAGAAATGTTCGGCACGCTGTACCGCAATGACGCATACGCTGACATCAAACTGGATGGAGACTACGACGCCACACTCATCGAGAAAGGCGGCGGCGAACTCCCACCAACCAAGCTCTCCGGCGGCGAGTCCGCCGTATTCAATCTCGCACTCCGCGGGGCAATCTATCGGCTTCTCACTGAAGGCTTCGAAGACGACGTCCCAATGCCGCCACTCATCCTCGACGAACCAACGGCGCACCTCGACGATGGACACGTTGACCGTCTTAACGACGTCGTCGAAGCGATGCGCACAGCCGGCGTCAAACAAACTATCGTCGTCAGCCACGACGAAGGCCTGATAGACAGTGCCGACCACCGAATCCACGTCAGCCAACAACAAGGGACGAACCGATCCATCGCCGAACCAGAAACCACACTACCAATTGACCTATAGAATCGGGCTCATTCGGAATGTTCAGTCCACGACTGTAGCTGTGCCGTTTTCATCGATTTTTACAGACATATGTGTCAGCGATCAGTTCCATCCAAAATCGATCACCTGTTGAATTATTCTACGATACCCTGTAACTGAGCCGCACGTCTCCTCCACGAGACAATTCCTCTCAGCTCACACTGACAGTCGCGTCCACGCCACCTCCCCCGCTGAAACCGTGACCTCCGTCACGAACGCGTCGTGATCACGGTACGCTGGCCCGACGCGTGCGGCCGGTCCCGTGTACAACACTGGTGTTCCGTCCGTCGTCTCGAACGAGTACCCGGTCTCGAAGTCATCGCCGTGCGGCCGATGCTCATCACCCACTAGCACACAGTCGAACGAGACGCGTGACTGCGTGAGCAACTCATCGAGATCGACATCCGCAGTCGAACTGTCCCGGTACGGCGTCACCCCATCGTGGAGACACAGCACATTCGGACCCGGCGACGCCGGGCTGAACGCGATCTCCGACGGACGCCACCCAAGCGACTCGTACGTCCCGACATCATCGATTCCAACGTTCTCCGCCGAGACCCCGTACGCATCAAGCGGCCCGCCAGCAACCGGCGTCGGACTGGCCGATAACTCGATAAGATACTCGTTCCGCACTTGGTCTTTCATCCACGCAATCCCATCCACAGAGTTCGAATAGTATGGAACCGCCGCGTTGTGGTCGTGCGTCCCGAGAATACAGTACACCGGGATACCACAGAGCGTCAAATCACGCAAACTCGACTCTGCAGCATCAAGCGTCACCGCATCCACCTCGTGATCCAGCACATCCCCGGTGTGAATCACCGCATCAACGTCACGCTCCATCGCAATCGTTCGAATCCGCCGAATCGTGTCCCGACTACTAATCTCATCAATCCACGACACCGTCTTCCCACTCCCCGTCTCCACACGATTCTCGTACCCGAGATGCGTATCGCTCACAAACAGGACCGTCGTCTCAGCGCCAATCCCTCCGCGTCCCGTGTTCTCTCGTGCCCGGCGAACCCGCTCCGGGTCGAGCAGCATCTCCACACCATCACCGGGTTGATCAGCTGCCGGTTCAGCTGGGAATTCCGCCAGTAGCGAGATCGCCCAATCAACCTCCCTCGTCGAGACTTGTACTGGAAGCACTTCTCTTGATTCCGGTGCAACAGGCAACCTTGCACCCGCGGAGACATACCGGCGATCCCCCTCTCGCGGCTTTGCCACCGTGATCGCCGAGAACTCCGTCACCCGATCCCCATTCCCATGTCGCCGCGCGTAGTCCTTCCGCTTCCCCAAATTTCGCTCTTTCTGCTGAGCGCCGTAACACGACGCCTCATTAGCCAACAACTCATCACCGTACAGCACAGACCGCAACGCCAATTTCCACTCCGAATCCGTCCCAGAAGGCAGCGAACCATACAGGACCGAGAGAGAATCGTACAGCTCAGTCAACTCATTCCCAGAACCCATCGTACACACTATCCCAATCCTGTCGGGCGATATTAAACCCGTGATGTACGGCACGTACCGTTTGCTCTTCAGAAAACGAGAGGCGTTGGTTCTAAGCCACCACCTCTTCTGGATGTATATATGACTTCAACTGATCTCGTCGATGGGTTCGTCTCGACTAAAGAAACTCTCAGTGACGCGGGTATTGATGATGAGTTCTTTCTTGACCTGATCGCCGCACGTCTGTTGATAGAGCGCGTAGGCGAGTCGAATAACCAAGGTTGGTGGGACTCACGAGTTCTGTCCGAGACTGGGCGGGCACGACTCGAAGAAGTAACGCCGAAAACACAACTCCAATCTCGAATCACCCTCGCATCGAAAGTCGGCCGGAAAGCAGAAGCAGACCGTCTTCCAGCAGATTCCATCTGTCTGTTCTCGTTCGGCCCGCAAGTGGAATCACGTCTCTCTGCAGCCCTTGAAGACATCGATGCTGTCGACGACAATCCTCTAGAGGAACTTGAGAATGTCTCTGTGCAATCACTAGATGAAGGGTGGACGGACCGAATCATCGATGAAACTGGATCAAATATCACAGCGGAGTCTACCACGCTCACCGAGCCAGGAACTGGTGATTCATTCCAGATCGAGGAAGATGGGTACACACAGTCCGAGATTGAACCAGAGAAATGGCGGCTGCTGGTCACCCTTCTACAAGGGTACGGACAGAACACTAATGGTCTCCGTGTGCCGTACTACCCCCTCAAGTCAGAGCTTAAATCCGAAAACGCGTGAGATATTCATATGAGTAACGAGCATATCGAGCCGGGAGATGGCAAAGAAACAGATGCAGCGGCTAGTCTCGACCCGAAAATCGCCCACCACAGTACGTATATCGACGAAACCAAGACAATTCTCAGTACCTACGCTGAATGCGAATCCTACGAAGAGCTGGAGCGCCAAGTCGTAGAGGGGAACATCCTGAACAAGAATACGGACGAATACCGGACAAATATTCTCCGGGAAGTAACGCGTCGCCATCTCCCTGACAAGGAGGAGTACACGGAAACCCCGCTGATGCAGGTGGTGACTGCGGCCGTTCGTAGTGACGTGATGGACTGGTGTCTTTACTACGAATTCGCCCAAGACCCGTTTATTCGACTCGTTACAACTGATTTCCTCTATCCAGAATTTGAGCGTGGAACGCTCGCAGTCCAAGCTGTCGACATCGTCGAATTCATCGAATCGATTCAAGAGAACTACGCGGATCTGCGAGAACGTTCAGAATCAACGATCAACGAGGCCGCTACCAAATATCTCACCTCCCTCCGTAACTTTGGCCTCCTAGAGGGAACCCAACGGAAGGAATTCGCAGTCACATACATCCCGGATGAAACCATCGCCTATGTAGTGTATCGGCTCTTCCAGAAAGGCGCAAACTCCGCGTCGGAAATCATCGATCACGAAGACTGGAAGTTGTTCCTCATGAATGAGTCAGAGGTGCAGCGACGGATTCGGGATATCTCCCCGCAATACGTAACCTACGAGAAACGTGGCTCTACAGAACGACTCGTCAAAAAGTACGATAGTATGGAGAACCTCATCAATGCCTTCTGACTTTCAGGAACGGCTCGAAGAGGTCGAACGGCTCGTTCGGGATGACCGAGACGAAGTCGGGAAGCGAGCAGGAGTCCCATTTATCGTATTCACATACGATCCGGCCGATGAGATCGAGGTCGATGAGGAAGTCCGGAACCTCATCGATAAACTAGAGTACCACAATCAGAATGTCGCCGGAATCGACATGCGTGATCTAGTCTTTTCAACCCTCGAAGACCGTGGAATTCTGGACAGAGTTGCCGATCTCGAACGAAGAGATAGAGACCAGCTACTCGATGGGCTGAAATCATCGCTCTTGGACGGTGGCGAGATGGGGAAGCTGGCGTCTGCGATTGCAGAACAAGCAGAGAAAGCTGACACCGTCATTGTCTACCGAATGGGCATTCTCTACCCGTTCGCTAGCGCCTCCACCCTAATGGGACAATTAGAAACCAATACACCGGACGATACACCCATTGTATTCTGTTATCCAGCGAAAGTCGATGACAAGAGCTTAAGATTCCTCGATGAATCTGAAGGAACATATTACCGCGCAAGAGTGATCGGACATGAGTGACACTACAACATCACACCAAATACACGAAATCTTCTACCGGCCGATCAATCGAAAGATCGACCGCGTCGTCAAAGTCGACAACGACGACCCGAACGTCGTCAAGAAAGAACTCGAAGAGTACATCCTCACACCGCAGCTCGAACGACACTTCTCCGATGCCTTAGAGGCCGTCATCGACACCGAACACGCGCAGACGGAGGACGTCGGTATGTGGGTCTCGGGCTTCTTCGGCTCCGGGAAGAGCCACTTCATGAAGATCCTCGGGCACGTCCTGGAAAACCGCGAATTCGACGACACGCAGGCGGCCAACATGTTCCGGGACCGCATCGAAGGCAACGAAATGCTCGACGGTGCAGTCGGCTCCGTCACGCAGAAATTCGACTCCGAGGTGTTAATGTTCCAGATCGGCGCAAAAGCCGATGCATCTGGTAGCGAGTCGATCACGGAGATCATTCACCGGGAATTCAACATCTCACGTGGCTACGCGTCGATGCCCTGGGTTGCCCAGATGGAACAAGAACTCGAATCCCGAGACGTCTACGATGACTTCGTGGATGCTATCGAGAAAAACACCGGGAAAGACTGGGCCGAGGTGCGCAACGAGGCTATGTTTGTCCGACCGGATATGAAGAAAGCACTCGTCGAAACCGGCGAGTACAGTAGTGAGGATGAAGCTGGCCGAGCAATTGACGACGTTCAAGATAACGTCCTGATCAACGCTTCAACGCTGGCAGAAGATATCGTGGAGCACGTCGAAAAACGCGAAGCGGGAACGGGTGATAATTGCCGGTACTTTGTCTTCATCGACGAGATTTCTCAGTTTATCGGTGACGACGGACAGCTCCTCTTGGAACTGCAGAGCATCGTTGAGGAGTTCGGACAGAAAGGAAAGGGCAAGATCTTCCTCGGCGTTACATCCCAAGAGCAACTCCAGCAACTGATTCCCGGTGTTCTTGAGAAGGAAGCTGAGGAGTCAAAGGTCATCGACCGCTTCCCCCATCGGTTCGATCTCACCTCTGAAAACCTCGACAAGGTCGTCCGTGACCGCGTTCTTAGCAAAAAAGGCGAGTTCAGAGGGGTACTCGGCGATCTCTACACCCAACACGAGGGAATCCTCTCGGCTCGCTACAAGTTGGACTCCGGTCAGAGTTTGAAATCGATCACCAGAGACAACTTCATCGACTGCTACCCCTTCCTCCCATATCAACTGGATATTCTGCCGGAAATCTTTCAGGCACTCGGAAAGGGTTCGAGCGACCAGTTAACAGGAGGAGAACGAACCCTGATTGACGTCACACAAAGCGTTCTCAAAGACGAAGATCACCTCTACAACGACGAACTGGGGTCCCTCGTCACGATGGACATGATCTTCGACGAGATTAGCAACGATATCCCCAGTAGTGACGTCAAATCCATCCGCGAGGCAAGCCCACAGAATGCTGCCGATGAAATCTCCCGCCGTGTCCTGAAAGCACTTTACCTCCTCCAACAACTGCCGTGGATCCCGAACACTGCCGACAACATTGCGACGTCACTCCAGAGGGAACTCGGCCCCACCCAAGAGCTGGAGAGCGAAGTAGAAGACACCCTTGAAGCCCTCGTCGATGCGGGCTACGTCCGCCATGATGAGGAAGGATATCGGATCCTGAAAGAAACCGAGCAAGAGCTCGAAAACGAAATCAAAGGAATCGATGTCGGGCCGGGCGATATCCGTCGATCGTCCAAGCGTTTCCTGAACGATATCCTCGACGACACCTCGCGCGTCAACTACGAAGGCCAGACGTTCCAGTTGAACCTGACCATCGACGACGAGCAAGTCACGTCCAAAGGATACATCGATCTCAAAACCTACTCACCGATCTACCAGCGGTACGAAGATATCGACCCTGACGGGCTGAAGACCCAGAGTTTCAGCGAAGACGACACTCTCTACTGGGTCGCAGACGACGCGAAACAGAACGATATCTTCGAGAATCTCAAGTCGATTTATCAGATCAACACTATCGTCAAAGAGAAGCGCGGCGAGGAACTCAGTCAGGAAGAACAGGAAGCGCTCGGCCAGAAACAGGAAGATCTCCAGCGGCTCCGTAACGAAGTCAAACGGGAGTTCGAGCGCAGCTTCCAGCGAGGCAAGCTCATTTACAACGGGGAAACCGACGAATTCGATGCGACTAACACCTCGCTCGGCTCGCTCGTCGCACGGAAAGTCGATAACGCCATCCCGAAAGTCTTCACCAGCTTCAAGCACGGCTCCGCGACAGTCAAAGACCGTCACATCTCAGAGATTTTCGGCGACCTACAAGGATCGTCGAACCCATCGGTGTTTTCCGAATTAGGTGTCGTTCAGGACGGTGAACTCATCGCTGAAGCCCGCATCGCCTCCGAAGTCGAGGACGAAATCCAACGGCGCGAAAAAGCCGGCGAGAACCGCACCGGTGGCGACCTGATCGACCATTTCGCCGAACCCCCCTACGGATGGAGCCGAGAGGTCGTCCGACTCGCCACAGCAGTCCTCTTCCGGAACGGCTCTATCATTCCGACCTACAAGGAACGAACGTACGGTACGTACACAGAAGACGGCGCACAGGAACTGTTCACCCAGGTCACGAAGTTCAAGTCCACGTCCTTCGACGAGCGAGAAACCGTCGATGTCGAAACTCGAACCGACGCCAAGCAGCTACTCGACCGGCTGTTCGACCGGAAGGTCAAATCCACTGACCAGGCAGTGGACGAGGGAATCCGAGAGGAAGCAAACGACTGGGTGTCAACGACGAGTACGCTGCTCTCCCAGCTACGGAGGGTGGATTTCCCGCTGGCCGACGATGTCGAGGACTTCCAGAACCGACTCAACAATCTGCTTCAGCAACCCACTTCCGCTAAGCGCATCAAGAAGTTCGTCGAGTTCGAGGACGAATTGGAAGATCTCACCAAATCAGCGAAAGCGGTCGCCGACTTCTGTGGCGAACCGGACGGTGAGAACCACTTAGAAGAGTACGAAACGATTCAGGACTTCATCTCTGGAGAGTGGGACACGCACGTCGACGAAGCAGCCGACCACCCGGAGCTCGTTGACATCAGTGACGAAGCACGTCAGGCCGCTGACCGCGTCAAAAACACGCTGGACACCGAGGGCGTCATCCAACAGTGGAACGACGTCAAGACAGATTACCGGGCAGCAGCTGAAGCCTTCGTCTCGACGTACGAAACGCTGTACGAGAAACGATACGCGACGTACACTGACTCCATCGAATCGGTGGAAGCATACGCAGGCTCCGACATCGACGAGAACGATCTCGACTCGGCCCTGTCGGACCTGACAGAACGGCAGGGCGACGGGTCGGTGGATTTGGACATCTCGAACAAGGACCACATCAGTCCGGATCCATCCCTCACGCGCCTCATCGAACACATTCAGACCGTCGATGCGTACGAGAACGGTGCGAAAACCGAAATCGACGATCTGGGTGGGGGCGGTGGCGGTGGTGGAACGGTCCGCGAGAGCGTAGACATCGACGACATCTTCGGGAGCGTTGTCGTGACTGAGTCTGAAGATATCGAAGCACCAATAAAGAAACTACGGGGAGAGATCGAAGACCTTCTCGATCAAGACGGTGACGTAGAGATCCGGTTCCGGTAATTCAGCGGTTCGGATTCTGACTTTTGCTGGTGGCCCGCTGCGAGATTTGGCAGACGCCGGGACAGCACGCTCTCCCACAATTATAAGACACGCCGAATACTTGCTCGTTGTATGTCATCGCGGGCGGGAATCCCGATACAGCGTACTGCCGTCCCGTCCGTTTCGTGGCAGTACGCGACCCTCTGATATCCATGTCCACGACACACGCTCAACCCGGTCTCTCGTCGGATCAGCGCTCGAATATTCGAAGCACAATCCTCAGCACTCGCCACACGCTCGAAGACGAACTTCGCCGGCAACTCGAAAGGTACGGCATCTACGAGAACAAGCGACTCCCACTGGAGGACCTGTCCCATCTCTCAGCAGAAGACCGCCACACTCGACGAACGCTGGATGCTGCTATTGAGCGGGAACTCGAATCCACGGAAGGTGATCTGGAGCGGTCGATCACTAACTACGTCCGCGAAGCGACGAAGACGTACCTCAACCGGTTTGTCGCACTGAAGACCATCGAGGTTCGCGGCCTCGTCGAGGAAACCATCACTGAACGTCCGGAGTACGGCAACCGGTCGTATGTGCACCACACCGTGGCGGAGATTGCCGGCGAACTAACCAACGCTCCCGACGACGGCTTCAGTGCCGCACTCGACCTCGCGTACCAGGAGATCGGTGCAGAGATTCGGATGATTTTCGAGGATTCCGAACATACCGCTATCGACCTCGACGCGCAGGTTCGAGAGGAGGTTCTCGATGACTTGGATGCAATCGACGATGATGCCTGGAAGAGCGACGAGGCACTGGGTTGGGTGTACCAGTATTTCGGTGAGGAAGAACGCGAAGAAATCGACGAGCGGGTCGACGAGGAGAACTACAAGATTGCTGGGACTGATATCGCCACGAAAACCCAGCTGTTCACTCCCCGGTACATCGTCGAATGGATGGTCGATAATTCCTTGGGGCGACTGTGGCTCGAAATGCAGGATGGGCGAAGCAGTATTAACGATGAGGACAACTGCTTCTATCTCGCACCGTTAGAAGATTCCCTGACTGACCGCGAGACGAAACCGGTCAAAGATATCACCGTGCTTGACCCCGCTTGTGGAAGCGGTCATATGCTGTTCTATGCGTTCGACGTCCTCTACCAGATGTATCTGGAAGAGAGTGAGGTTCCTGAGAAGTACATCCCCCGTGAAATCCTTCGGAACAACCTCTATGGTGTCGATATTGATTCGGGAGCCGCACAAATCGCTGCACTGTCCCTCTATCTAAAGGCGAAAGACCAATCGCCGGATGTCGAGATTCCGCAATTAAACATCGTTTCAGCAGACGCCGTGCTGATTAACGGCGAAAGGAAAGAAGAGATCCTTGAACGGGCGGGATCAGATCTGGAGAGAGAAATTCTAGAGCAAATCTGGAATAGCTTCGGTGATATCCGCGAATTAGGCAGTCTGGTCCAGTTCGAAGATCGAATCGACGAGGTTCTCGACGAATACCGGGAAGAGTTCGAGGCAACCGGTCAAGCACAGTTCACTAGCGGTGGCGGACTAACCTCTCAATCGACCTTCGTTGCAGGAGGTGAGGAAGAGTCTTGGGACGAAATCAAATCCCGGCTAATGCAGAGCGTACAGGACCTCGCTAGTGAAGCACTCGAACACAATGACCCAATCGAGGAGATGTTTGCAGCGGAGGTTGGGAAAACAGTCGAACTACTCGACGTTCTGATGGGGGAGTACGATACGGTCGTCAGCAACCCACCGTATCTACAGAGTAAGAAGATGGGGGAGACACTCAAGGATTACATCAGAGACCACTACGTAGGGAAATACGACGTCTATGGTGCCTTTATCGAGCGCTGTCTCTCCTTCTCTTCTGAGAACGGTCACGTTAGCATGGTTACTCCTGAGAACTTCATGTTCCTCTACTACTTCCGAGGACTTCGGAAAAAGTTACTAAATGAGAGTTACTTTGTTGAGGCTGCTCACCTTTCCAGATACGGTTTTGAACAGCAGAAAGACGCATACACGATCCCCTTCGTGCTCAGAGGATCTGCACCCTCGGACGAAGACCCATCTCGGTTCTATCGGATGACTCACGAGCAGGACCAGTACAAGGATTACGAGCGTAAAATCACGGGCTTGCAGGAGATTGCTGAAGCGCTTCGCTCTGGTGAGGAACACGACGATGTGTATGTCTTCTCCCAAAGTAGAATCGATGATATTGGCAGGCGTCCATTCCTGTATTGGTTCGGCGAAGAGACACTAAGTTTGTTCTCTGAACATCCAAGTATCGATGATATTGGAGAAGTGAAACAGGGGCTCTCTACCGGCGACGATGACCGATTCGTTCGGAAGTCGTGGGAGGTGCCAAAAGAAGAGATTGGTGATCGATACAAACGGTTCCAGAAGAGCGGAACAGACTCCGAGTACTACGATTACGCTGAAGACTACGTGGACTGGGGAGACTCAGGGAATGATCTGCGGGATGCAGGAGCGAATCTTCGTAACGAAGACTTCTATTTTGAGGAGGGGGTTACCTTCAGAGCATTCGGGAATCATTTCGTCGGTCGCAAACAACCTGAAGGTTCTATTTTCTCACACAAGTCCCATGCAGTCTTCTCAGATGAGATCTCAGACGAACTCCTCCTAGCGAATCTCAATTCGACTCTCCACAGATTTATCGGAAATGGACTCAATCCGGGCCTGAGCTTTGAGGTAGGCGACGCAAAGCGATTCCCGGTGAAAACAGATTACGAATATCAGTCTACGCTAACAGAGCTAGTTTCTACTGGAATTCAAGAGCGGAGGGAGATATCTCAGTTGACGGAGACTAGCGCAGATTTCGATGGTGAAGAACTTGAAAGGCTGCTTGAATCGAGTGCGATAGACCTCCGATATGCTGAAGAGGCTGCCCAAGCTCGCATCCTTACTGTCCACGGCATTTCCGACACCCTCCTCTTCGAGGAATATGAGATCTCCCCTGAGACGCAGGAGCAGATGTATGCCAACCTCCCAAAGAACACGGCTGAATATCCTGTGGACCGAAATGTCCACGTTGAGTATCCTGAGTTCTTGAATCAGAATCTCGAAGTAGTTGACCTTGATGATGAACAGCTTGATTCAGCAATCGAGGCTCTCCGGTCATTAGACGGTGTCACGCTCCGTGAAGCAGCTGAAGAAACTGAGCTCTCCCCACTAACTGTGGCACAACTTCGGTATGATCATAATCTCTATACTAACGATGAGCAGACGGCGGCGGCAGGCCGAGTGGTTTCTCTGGTTGTTGGATGGCTGTTTGGCCGCTGGGATTCTGGTAGCAACCTCCCGACTCTCGATGATGAGATACTCGCGTTTGACCACTCGACTACTTCAGTCAAGAACTTGTTTTCAGAAGCTCTCGGCGCACTGTTTCAGGATGCTGTGCAGGCGGAGCGTGATCTTGAATCCGCCCTGGGCGATCAGCCTGTTAATTGGCTCAGAGAGAACTTCTTCCGGTATCATCACGTCGACGAGTACAAACCACGAGGCGAGCGGAGTCCTATCTATTGGCAACTTGAAAGTCCCAACGGCGGATTCAGTTGCTACGTTTACTACCACGGGATAGACTCGAACACGCTTCCGAAGCTTCGTGGTCAGTATCTCGATCCTCGTATTGGGGAACTCGAAAACGAACTGGAAACCTTAAATGCACAGACCAGTGGCGACGATCCAGACAAGGGACTTCTGAAGAGGAAAGAGGAAGTTCAGAATGATCTGGACGATATCAGGGAATTCCGCGACACCGTCGACGAAATGATCGACGATGGTGTCACCGTTGCTGTCGAAAAAGGTATCTGGGAGAACATCCAGGAGTGGGACCAGTATGAGGTACTCGAAACCGGGCTCCCGAAGCTGAAATCCAGCTACTCGCGGTAAGCACTTCTCACATAATCCTCTATCATGGCTCTAGACGAGAAAGAGTTCTACAAGTACGGCAAACCCGTCGGGAAGCTATTCCAGACACTCTCGACCAGCTTCTTCGACACCTACGAGTATGGCCGACCGTTTGGAGAGGGGGTCGAGTCGGAGTGTCCCCCGGACTTTCCTGAATCACGCTGGGGCTTGGAGTTTCGTCGAGTGATGCACAACACCCCGGTGTGGGGTGATGAGTGTCTTGAAACTGTTCAGGGACACGTACTCTACCACGTTGTCTCGAATGCTGAGTCAAACGAAGACGAACTGCAGACCCACTTCCACGACTCCGACGGCGGTGACGAAGAGCAGGCGCTCAGGAACCTCTCGAATGCCTGGCGTGACGAATTCGCTGTGAACGATCCGATAGGCGGTGAATCAGCGGATCGTATGCGAACGGCCGAATGGCGGATCTCGATGGCGTATTACGCGATCTACAAAGCGTTCAGTGCGCTCATGCGGTCCAGGTTCGACGACATCACCGCGAATGGCCGCGGTGGGACCCACGTCCGTATGTGGAAGAAGCACAGGTCGGAGATGCTTGACGAACTCACGGACTCACTGTACGTGTTCCCATACGTGTACTTCCCAGAAGGAGATTTCTCAAACCAGTGGTTCGACTGGTCCGCGCCCTATCCTGACTGGGGCGGCCGCCCCTCCGATATCGACTCAGTACTGAACGAGAATGCCCGGAATTCACTCGCTGAGATTCACCGGTATAGACAGACGTTCCATGAGAAGCCCGGGGCTCCCTGTCCTACGTTCTTCGATCTGTTACTGAACTTGCGACAATGGGCGAACTACCATCGGGGTGGGGTATTCAGCAGACTGTACGGTAGTGGTCTGCGATTCGCTATCGACGAGGGATTGCGACTAATCACATTTACTGGACTCGCAATTGCAGAGGTCGGTTTGATTCAGGCTCTGGGCTATGATACCGTGGAGGAGGAATTCCAGGCCTTTGAACAGAGCTCGAAGGAAGGAGTTGCAGACAGTTCGCACTTCCCAGCTAAACGATTCGCAGTCTACGAGCAAGCGTTACGCGATTGAGACAGACTTGGTGACTTCTTCGGCTCGTCGACAAGTACCTTCAGTTCCCGAAACAACAATCAATCCCCGATAAAAAGAGAAACACAATGGGAGATCTCGCGGACAGCATTATCACGGAACTCCGGCAGAAATTCGACCGACACCAGGTTTGGGTGTGGTACGATGCTCAGGAGAAGTACAAGGGCGTCCTCGACGAAGTCGAAACTGAACTCGATAACGTCACGCTCGCACGCTACGACGGCAGCTACTTCGAACTGAAGCGCCGCCTCCACGAGGAGGATCCGAACTACGAGAAGAACTGGCTGTTCTACATCCCCGAGTCTCGCAATGATGCCGAGTGGTTCCGCGACGTCCACTCACTTGGACGGCAGTACCGCGTCGGCCAGGATATCGACGACACGCCAGTGACGCAGTTCCTCGTCGAGTACGACGAGGAGATTCCCGACGCATACGAGGATTGGGGCCAGAACCGCGAGGTTCAGCGCTTGGCGTTCTTCTGCGTTCTCTTCGATACCGCTGGTCCCGCGACCGATGACTGGGTTCGGACCTACCTCTCAAACCCAGAAGAGTACCGCGAGACAATCGAGGACAACGCGATGGCCGACGCCTGGGACGCCCAACTCCGAGAGGAGTACGGTGTCACCGCGGGACTCGATCCGAAAGAGCTAGCGACCCAGCTCCTCTTTGGCGAGGTAGCCAGCCGGGCACCGACATCCCGATACGACGAACTCGCGGCTGACAATACCCGTGCTGCTGCGGTATTCTGCGACGAGTGGCAACAATACGCCCCTGCCGAGTTCACGCGCTATGCGCAGAAGATCGCGGAGGACTACGACCTTGCGAAGGCCGTCATCGACTCCAACCGTATTCACTGGGATGCGACCGCGTTCAAGGGCATCGACATGGGTCTCATCCGGCTCGTGATGAAACGACTCGCCGACGAGACCTACGCAGACCTCCCCGATATCGCGGCAGACCTCCAGCAGACAGTCACTGAGCGACAGGACAGCTTCTGGAGCAACGAGGACCTCGTCGATTGGTCAGTCCCAGTCCTGGCGGTCGAAACGCTCCAGCGTGTCGGAGCTATCGACGCCGACGAAGCCAAGACGCTCTCCTCGTCGGAACTCGCCCAGAAGTACACGAGTGACGACGGGTGGTGGCAAGTCGATGGGGCGTATCGGCAGTACATCAACGCCACACAGAAGGCCACGTTCCCCTATCCGAACGAAACCACGGTGAAACAGCGGGTCACCCAACACTATATGTCCTTCCTCCAGGGAGTGAACCGCCCGCTTGCGAACACCCTGAGTGACGATCCGACGCTCGGGACACCGCAGACCTCCTTCTACGATGAGTTCACTGATCTTGAAGACGGAACCGCGGTCATCATCTGTGACGGGCTTCGCTACGAACTCGCCGAAGCAATCAAACAAAACCTCGGGCGACGAACCGACTTCGAGCAAGACTTGAGTGCAGTTAGCGCGGCGCTGCCTTCGATCACCGAGGTCGGGATGGCGGCACATCTTCCTGGGGAACTCGGTCTCTCACTCGAAGATGATGACCTCGTCGTGACCAGTGGCGGTGAGGAGATGACCGGAAAATCAGACCGCGTCGACAGACTCAGCGCCGCAGGCTTCGAGGTGGTAGATATGGACGAGGTGAGCAGCATCTCGTTGGAGAACCTGACGGAGTCTGATCCTGTCCCAAGAGTCGTCTACTCCGGAACGATAGACAAACTCGGTGAGAATCTCGACGACGACGCAGCCTTCAGCCAGGTAGCCTCACACGTCGACGACGTCGAACGGACTGTCCAGCGACTAAAGCAGGCCGGATACACTCGGTTCGTCATCACGAGCGACCACGGGTTCCTCTACACGGATCGGTTGTCCGACGACCTCAAAGTCGAATCACCCGACCTTGCTCCGGTCGTCAAACGACGATTCGCAGCCGCTGACAGCGATGCTCCACTTGTCGATACGGACGAATTCATCGAAGTCGATTCCGATGCGCTGTCTGATCTCGGCATCAACGCTCCCGAACTCAATCTGCTCTTCCCTCGGAGTGTTGCCTGTTTCAAAGCTCAGGGTGGGAACATGCAGTACTTCCACGGTGGGATTTCGCTCCAAGAACTCCTCGTTCCGTGCCTCACGGTGACCACCGGCGAGATAGAAGAAAGCGCGTCGATCAGTTATGACGTCTCGATCCCTGACCCGATCACGAACTCGATAATCTCCATTGAGATTGAGGCCAAGAGTGGACAAGTGGCATTCGACCCAGCACCGATACTGGAGATCCGTGCGAACATCGACGACGAACCGGTTGCGGACCCCGTAGCGATGGAAATCTCTCCAGGGACCAATAGCGAACGTATTCGTCTCAAACAGGGAGCAATCTCTGGAGAGAGCTCGGTCCAGTTCGAAGTGATCGACACTGACACCCGAGAAACGATTACGCAGAAAACGGTGGAACTCGATCTACTCTTTGGAGACGATGATATGGGATTTGACGTGTAACCTGCAATCTCCTAATATATATATATCTTCCCCTCCTGCTACAAATCAATGATTGCTGAGAGTATGGATATAGGTACTACTAAATGAAAGGGCGAAAAGGTGAACATAGTGATCAGGGAGTTCCCCTGTAAGCAAAGGGCATAAGAATGTGGTGTTCCCACATTTTGTAGGCCCTGAGCCGGCTTCTAACTAAACGGATAGCAGTTAGTATGTGCTCGCTGTCAGTATTGTTGTGTATTAGCGATAGCGCTTGAATCCTCAACCGAAGAGACTCTGCCGCCCGTATCTGAACTGAAGCCAATAGATGGGTATCGGTAATCGGTGTTGGTGTTCCACCTGGGATGACCGACACCAATATGCCCCCGGCTCTGTTTCTCGAATATAATGACTACTGAGGACGTCGATCAGAAAGCTCTCGACGTCTTTCCCGGACGCGTCGTCCGGAAGGATCTCGTTCAAGATATCAAGTCGGGAGTAAACGTCCCCACCTATGTTCTCGAATACCTCATCGGACAATACTGCGCCACTGACGATGAGGAATCGCTTGAGGAGGGGCTCGAAAAAGTCAAACAGATTCTGTCGAAGCACTACGTTCGCCCTGATGAGGCCGAGTACGTCAAAAGCGAAGTGCGTGAGCGAGGGCGATACCGAGTCATCGACAAAGTAACCGTTAGACTTGACGAGCAGCAGGACGCCTACATCGGTTCGTTCGTCAACCTCGGACTCAACGACGTCGAAATTAACGAACACCTCGTCAGCAAGCACCCGAAGCTTCTGGGCGGCGGTGTCTGGGCCATCATTGATCTGGAATACCTCCCCGATAACGCGAACAGCCCCAAGAGCCTGTTCGGCATCGACTCGTTCAAACCGATACAGGTGTCGAACCTTGACCTGGACCAGTTGAAAGACCGTCGACGAGAATTCACGCGTGACGAGTGGATGGACCTTCTCCTCCAAAGCGTCGGGTACGATCCTACCGCGTTCAGCGACCGCGAGAAACTGCTCTTTTTGACTCGGTGTCTTCCCCTCGTCGAATCCAACTACAATTACGTCGAGCTGGGCCCTCGTGGAACTGGGAAGAGTTACCTATATCGGGAAATCAGCCCTCACTCGATTCTCATCTCTGGTGGAAAAACCACTGTTGCGAAGCTCTTCCTCAACCTCAACACGGGACGGATCGGACTCGTTGGCCGTTGGGACGTCGTTGCATTCGACGAAGTCGGCGGCCTCCAATTCAGCGACTCTGAAGCGGTCCAGATGCTCAAAGACTACATGGAGTCGGGAAGCTTCTCCCGCGGCACTGAAGAGCTCACAGCGCAGGCCTCGATGGTCTACGTCGGAAACATCGATCTGGATGTCGAAGGCGTTCTCAAGAGCTCCCACCTCTTCGAGCCGTTCCCAGAAGATATGCAGGACCTCGCTCTAATCGATCGCTTCCACTATTACCTCCCTGGCTGGGAAGTCCCGAAGATGCGCTCCGAGTTCTTCGGCGACCAGTTCGGATTCATCGTCGATTACTTTGCCGAGTTCGTGCGTGAACTGCGGAAGGAATCTTACGGTGATGCGATCAACGAGGAGTTCGCGTTCGGAGACCACCTGAACCAACGAGACGAAAGGGCCGTCCGGAAGACGGTGTCTGGCCTGATCAAACTACTCCACCCGCACGGGGAATACACGAAAGAGGAGCTCCGGGAATATCTCGAATTCGCTATGGAGGGGCGACGTCGTGTCAAAGAACAGTTGAAGCGGATGGGTGGAATGGAGTATCGGGCAGTCGAATTCTCCTATCTGGACCTAGAAACGAAAGAAGAACGTTATGTTCCGGTCCCCGAGGAGGCCGATGAGGCGCTTATCCCGCCCGGTACACAGCAATCCGGTACTGTCTACACTATCGGTGAGAGCGAAGGCCGTCACGCTCCGTTCCGCATCGAAACCCAGACGCTCCCTGGTTCAGGCAAAACAAGCATTTCGGGGACCCCAGGCAAAAAAATGAAAGAGTCCTTCGAGACTGCGTGTGATTTCCTCCAGGCGAATATGCGCGAACTTCGCCGTGACGAGACGCTGGATGAGTACAATATCAATGTACAGGTACTCAATCCAGCAGACGCGAGCGAAGGTGGTGAGACAAGTGTCGGATTACTTGTTGGAATCGTCTCCGGCATTCTCGACCGGCCGGTCCGCCCACAAGCCGTAGTACTAGGTGCTATGAGTTTGATGGGAGAACTGGTTGCCGTGAGTTCATTAGTAGATAAACTCCAGTTAGCCGCTGATTCGGGAGCAAAGACGGTGTTACTCCCCGCGAAAAATAAAGAGGACTTAGCGAAGATACCCGATGAACTCTTGGATCAACTTCAACTCGTGTTTTACACCGATCCGCTTGATGCAGCTAGTAAAGCGATAGAGTTGGAGTGATCTCGCAGAACGGGCGCGTAGTTATTCGTCTAGTTCCCAAAGAAGGGAATTTCCGACTTTTTTGCTTCTAATCTCCCCATCCTCTTCGATCGATTTCAATTTCAGATAGGCGGTTCGGCGATCACAGCCAACATAATCCGAAATATCTGTAGTTCCACTTGGTCCGAGGTCTGCTAAGGCTTCCAGAAAATCCTGGCGAGGGTATTCCTCAGTAAACTTCCCACTTTTCTCGTCCCGATCCCGGTCGTCCATAGTACTGGTGTGAGTGCCATTTCACATATGACTGCTGGATGACCTTCCATTAGTCGAATGTCCAAAGGTTTATCCCATTAGACGCGCGACTAATGGATGTGAACTCAGCCGTTGGGCACTGATCGATGGAAGTGCCCGGGTGTTGCAGCACCCAGGCTGGGTTCCGAATACCGTCCGAGAACCCATGAAGAAATCAAATCCAGAAACACAAGAAGGCGACGACGGATCGCTAATTGAAGATATACATCAGATAAATTATATTTCGCTCGGGGAAGGGGCCGCGACGTGTCAAGCGTGCGGATCTCCTCTTCACGAGGGGAATTCGGTTGTTGCGTACGTATTTCGCCCGGCTGGAGAGCTGCTTTTTCAGACCGGTTACGTGGTTTGCGGTGACGACGAACATGAACTTTCGAAGGAGTACACGTTAGGTGTGCGGGAGTTGCTCGTTGAGGGGCGTGTTGGGTGGTGTTCGGATGGGGCGACGCAGTCGTCGTGGCCGGTGTTGCTTGCGCCTGAAGTGGTTGGGGTGAGCGCGGCGGCGACGAAGTCACTACGTCTGATTCCGGATGGTCGTAGCACGGGGCCGAACGTTGGTTCCGGTGGTGAGGAGCGGGAGTCCGCTAAGTCATCGGTGGAGGTGTCTGTGGGTGAGGCGCGTCGTCGAGTCGACGGAGTTGATGGTGGCGTGGTTCGCGGGTTGTTCTGGGGTGAGCAGCGATGACGTCGGGCCTCGTGGATTCGCACCTCGATATCGAGTTGGATGTGCCGCGGTCGGTGGAGGAGATGTTGCTGCCGGACGTGTACGTTGGGATGGAAATCGATCTGCTGTCCCCAGGAGACGGTATCGTCACGGATCGGCATCATGCGTCGGCGGATCGGTATGAGTCGGATGATCCGATGAATCAGATTGAAGGACAGATTAGCCCGTTCACCTTGTCAGGCTGGTTGCGGCACGGGTGTGAGGAGGTTGTCCAGATTGCAGGGGCGACGGCGTGCCACCCTGGTGAACCGAATGCGGACTACATGCGTGCGGAGACGTACGAGCGTGACTTGGAGTCCGGGTACCACGAGAAGGGAACCTGTCTGGATGAACACGATGATGGGTGCGTCGTCTACGACTTGTTCGGCGGGTTCGGTGCGCAGCCGGGGAAGTTGCTGCGCCGGCCTGTGACGTTCTCTCCGATCCGCAGGAACGTGGACGTTCTTGACGGGGAGGCGGAGGCTCACTACCGGCAAATATCGAATCAGGTGCGGTCGCGGAACGAGGAAGACGGTGGCCAACCGCTGCGCCAAGCGGATCGGGACGTGCTTGGGAACGTTGAGGGAACGTGGAAGCTCACGCTCCGAGAGTTGAAGCCGGAGTTCGTGGGGCTGTTGTTGGAGGCGGTGTCGTTCCTTGACGCGCACAGTGACCAGTATGGGTTTCAGGTCGGCGGTGCACGGAATTTCGGCGCTGGGATTGCCGACGTGTGGGTGATCAATCCGTTGTACACCGAGCAGGAGGTGCGGCGTGTGTTTAACCGGGCGCAGGCGACGACGTCGGCGATGGAGGAGAAGGATGAGGTGTGGCGGTCGGAGTGTCGGCCGGCGTTCGTTAGGGCGTTGCAGGCGCGGGTTGCGCAGCGTGATGGTGACGTGCCGTTCCCTGGTGATGGTGACGGGGCAGGGGGTGGTTCGGTATGACTGGTGGGCGTGGTGATCGGGATGCGGGCGATGATGATTCGGGGAATGTGGATCAGGACGGTGCGGAACTGGACAAATTAGCCGAGCCAGCGACTGATCTGCGGACTGCTCAAGAACGGACGGCATCGGGGGAGTCGATTGTTGCGTCTGGTGGTGGGGAGGCGGGTGCTGCGACTGACGGCCCCTCAGCGACTGGTGATTCTGGCAGTGACGGTCTCGATGAGGTGATGGAGCCGTCGACGGGGCTTCGCACAGCCCAGGAACAAGAGGCGGAGACATCGACTGACGACGACGATGATGACACTGGCCCGGTGGGTGATCGGGATGCGTGATGCGATCCCCGATTCGGACGTGGACGCTGACGCCGATGCCGTGGACCCGTTGGTGGCGGCGTACCGGCATGATGTGCATAAGTTGCGGGCGCGGGCGCATAGCCATGCAGTGGATCGGGTTGGCGGTGTACGGGTGAATGAGCCGGTGCCGGATGGGGCGGACGGGGATGCGGCGTTGTTGAGTCGGCCGCGCGGTGATCCGGAGCAGACAGTGGATGCACACGCGTCGTGGCGGCGCGTGTCGCTGTTGACCGGGGAGGTCGTTTCGAGTGAGTCGGGTGAGTCGCTGGATGAGCTACTCGTGGCCGATGACGCTGAGCAGTTGCACGCGACGTGGGTGTCGGCGACGCTGCCGGCTGGGTTCAATGAGTCGCCGTATTACCCGTACACGTCGGTGAAGTACCACACGTTGCTCGTAGCGGCGTTGCTGGATAATTACCGGAGCGGTCACGAGTTCGGCGACTTGTTCCTCGCAGTTGAGGCTGCGGACACGGAGTCTGTAACACCGCATCGAACAGTACTCTCGACGGGCGGGGTGTCGTTGGCTGTGACTGGGGAGCCGGGGGATCGGCCGGCAGCGCGGCTTGGTGACGTGCCGGCGCGGTCGTTCGCTGATACGTGGGCGCGGCTCCCGGCGCGCCCGTTTGACGTGGCCGGGTCACGTCGGTGGCGCGTGCTGGATTCGCAGTTGCGGCGGATCCGTTCGTGGTCGGTGGCGCTACAGTTTATCGAGGACTACGTCGCGGCGTTCGCACCGGCGCAGCGCGCTGGGCATGGTCGCCGTGGCCGTCGAGGTGGAGGTGAGGGTCGGTGACGCGGCTTCAACAGATCCTCTTCGAGTTTGAGTCGCCGTACTACGGCAACCCGTATTTCGTGTCGGGGAACGCCGTGTTCAACGCGGTGGCGTCGCGTGTGGATGATGCGACGCGCGGGGCGCTGCACGTGAGTCACGGCGTGTTTCTCCCGGGTGAGTACGGTGAGTACCCGGCAGGCGCGTCGCAGGATGGGTATGCGGGGAAGCTCGGGTTGTCGTTGCCGGACGTGGAGTCGTATGAGGACTTGTTCGTGTTTCGGGACGCGGCGCAGCGGTGGCTGCTGGATTCACGGCCGCGGGATGCGCATAACGTACACCCGTTGCAAACTCATGGTGGCCGTGTTGCGTTCGACGATTCGTGTTGGTTCGGGCGACCCGAAGGGATGCGGGATCACCGCCGGTCAGTGTCGTGGTTCCTGCACTGCTACTTGCATGCCGGGCGTGACGGTGTCGTACCGGTCGCGGAGGATGTACTGGACGGGATTCGTGTTGGTGGCGCGCGGAATTACGGGTTCGGCCACGTGTCAGTCGCGGATACGCAGCTCGTGGATCTTGCTGCGTTGGATTACTCGCGGGTACGAGAGGCTGACGGGTTGCAGTTGGAGCTTGTGACGCCGTTCGTGCTGGCGAGTGAGGCTCCGAACGCGGATTCGCAGTCAGTGCCGTGGTGGTGGGACGTGCCGGGTGACGGGTTGCGTCGCCGTGAAACGCGGCTCGTGAACGGTGACGAGTCGCACGCTGTGGCGACGGTTGATCACGGGCAGGTCGTCGAGTACACGGGTGCGGACCCGGTGCGAACGGCGAAGAATGGTGTGACGCGGGTCGGGACGCATTCGCGGTTCGGGTTCGGGGAGTTCCGGCTGCGGCCGAGTAGCGCGGATCGGGTGCCGGAGCGTGCGGCTGCCGCGTCGGAGGGTGATGCGTGATGGTGTTGGAGCAAGTGGCGTTCGACATCGAAACGACCGGGTTCGACGTTGATGACGAGGTGACGACGGTTGGGTTCGCGGTGCCGATGGGTGTCCGCGTGTTCGTGCAGACTGGCGGGCGGGACACGTCCGGTGTTGACGCGGCGGTTGAGTCCGAGGTGTCGGAGACGCTCGTACGAGTGTCTACGCACGCGTCTGAGCAGGAGTTGCTGGTCGCGGTGTCGGAGTTCGTTGCGGACCGATTCAGTGATAGTGACGTGTTGCTCGTGGCGTACAATGGCGAGCGGTGGAACGGCGGGTTCGACTTGCCGTTCCTGCGGACTCGGTTCGCGGGGGCTGATTTACCATGGCCGTTCGTGGATGTGCCGTACGCTGACGTGATGCCGCTCGTCACGGACCGGTTCAACACGACGGTGGATGGTGACGAGAACGGTGATCTTGTGACGGCGTACGACGTGCTGTGCGACGGGGCGCACGGTGAACTGGACCCGTTCGCGGACAGTAAAGAGGCTGTGACGGCATTCGAGGACGGGCAGTTCACATCGCTCGTGTTGCATAACGTGGCCGACGTGCTTCGAACACGAGCGGTCGGTCGCGTCGCCGAGCGATACTGTTCGAAATCCGAGTTTAAGGTAAAATCGTTGACACCAACGAGGCCGATGTGAGATGCAGGTAGACTGGGTCTCGCGTGGTGTTCGGCGAGCGTGGCTGCATGACTGGGTGGTGCCGCCGGACCGACAATAATTGTCACGCGGCGGCGGCACGAGTACGACGGGCTGCGGATTGAAGCAATACTCCATGACTTCCCGTCCGTGCGGTGTGGATAGCTGCAAAACTGACCACTCGAAATCAACGAATGACAGAAACACAGTCACACGATCACGACGCGACGAGACGGGAGACGAGCGAATCGAGCGGTGGACCGGCGGAGCGATTGACACCTGAGGAGTGTCACGAAACGGTGGATCCGGAGACGCGAGCAACCGTGTTGTCCGATTACGGGCACCGGTGCCAAGTATGTGGACGGTACGGCCCGCAGAAAGGTGGATTGGCGACACTGCATGTCCATCACATCGAACGCGATCCGGACGGGATGGATGAGCACGACCTGGAGAATTTGACGTTGCTGTGCCGGTCGTGTCACAGCTGGTTCCATCAGAAAGCGACGCCAGACGATGCACCGGTCGAGATCACGGAGGCGGATCAGACCGTGTTGCTTCCGCAGGACATCGAGATCCTGCGGTACGTCGCGGATCATGGGCCGGCGCGAACGGGAGATATCGTGGCTGGGCTGCCGAGTGACCACTCGGTGTCCGCGGTTCGTGAGCGGTTGTGGGTGCTGATGGGGCTTGACAACCTCGTCGAAACCCGGGACCGGCAGATCGTGGATAAAGACGTTGAGACCGGGGAATGGGGGCTCGTCGAGCAAATCGAGAACTCCGCTCGTGGCCACATCCCGGACGACCCACAGTTGTTGCTGCAGCGCATGGAGGACGAGCAGGTCCGGCAGGCACTCGACCGCGGGTGTGACCGTAGCAACATCATCGACGTGCTCAACGTGTCGCGCCGAACGACGTTCAACAAGCACAAGCGCGCCTGTGCGTACGATTTCCCGTTGTCCGCGTTCAGTCGCGGCGGGCGACCGACCGAGCAGTCGAAGCCCGGTCAGGACGGCAGTACGAGTGCTGGCGATGCTGGTGAGGATGCTGGGCAGCAACGGCTCGATTCGGTTGCTGATTCTGGAGCGGATGGACGCGGTCGGACAGAAACATGGGGGCGGCCTGAGTCCCCCCCGGACTCGCTATCAACTGGGGCTGACGAGGTGCAGGCCAGTGATGTGAGGAATGAGGATGACGAGTTGCGTGCCCGATTGGAGGACGCGCTCACCACGCTGCAAGAGGTGAGTGAAACACTGTAACGATCCGATCTGAAGGGAATTACTTGCGGATGGGTCGGTGAAGCGTGCTCGGAATACTGTGAGAGAGGTCTCACAGCGAAAATCCGCGGTACTGATTGGCGATCGCGGTCTTACTCTTCGGTTCGGGTGCGTGGAGTTTCTTTGTGGTCGATGAAGTCCTGCATGTAGTCGTGGGCAGCGGCTAACCCGTCTTCGAGGGGGACGGTGTCTGTTCCGCTGCTGGGGTCTGCTCCGTACAGCGTGATGCGGCCGAGGCTGCTCGGGCCGTACGGGTCTTCGTCGAAGTATAGCTCGTACTGGTGGTCGTTGTGCGTGATGACGTTGGTTTCTGTGATGATTTCTGGCAGGTCGTCGTGAGTCCCGGTGTGGGCCGTGAGGATGACGAGACCTCCTTTGAGGCCATCACGGTTCACGGTGATTTGGACGACGTTGTCTTCGCCTCGTGCGGCTAGGTACTCACGGACGATGTCTTCGAGCGATGGGTGAGCGTCTCCGTCGCTGGGCTGTTCTTGTGCTGTCTGTCGGTTTGCGCTGGTGTCTCGTGTCATTGTGACTGTGTTCGCGGTTGGGTACCGTTCGAACGACTGTGTCGATTTCTCGGCTTTTCTGCGCCCCTTGTGAGCGCAGCTGATCGCGCGGCCTGGTTGGACGTCTTCGTCATTTTTCGAACGGCAACCGGTCTATGAGATGGTTCCTTAAATAACTCAGTAAAATAGACGTTTCTAATACCTCCATAGATGCTCTAGCCGTTTCTGAGGGCGTTATTTCACTCTCCAGTCCCCTCGCATGGTGGCAGTTTTGGAGATTTCATTGAAGATCGCGGGTCGGGGAATTGAGCTTCGTATTCTCCCGCTGGTTCCGTCAGCTATTGTGCAATGAATGTTCCAGAACCGGACGACAACGCAGTGTTACGAATTTACTGCCTTCGATCAGCGTCAGGAGTTAGATTCGAGAGTCTGCTGATGGTGTGGCTGACTCATCAGGATGGTAGCCAGCGTCTTGGAGAGTGGAACGGACGGTGTCAATAGTGTCAAGGGTGTCGTACAGGTTTTCTGTGGTGCGGCCGCTGCTGAGGAACTCGTTACTTTCTGTGTTCTCAATGAGGAGGTTGGCGTGCGCGACGTCGTTGCGGAGGTCGGTGACTTCGGTTAGTCGAGTGCCCGCACCGCTTTTTGTGGAGAAGCCGCAGGGTTGCCAGCAGGCTTCGTCGCTGGTGACAATTGTTTCGAGGGCGGAAAATGAGGCGTAGTGAATCTCGTCTAATTCGACGTTAGCGGCTTGCGCGTCTGTGTAGCGTTTTTCGATGGCGTCGAGTTCGTCGGCAGTGACTGGCGTGGTTTTCCAGTCTGGTTTCGTATCGAGAATGAGTTCGCGGAGATGTTCTTCGAGGTAGGTGATGCGGTCGAACAGGTAGATGCGTGCGGGGGCGGTGTTGAGATCGGCGCGGGTGAGGATGCCGGTAACGTGGTTGTGCCCGCCGAGGAAGTAGACGGGGTTCTCGATGAGCGCGGATAGGACGGCAGGAAAGGAGGCGTCACCGCTGATGATATGATCGATTGTTAGCGGAGTAAGGTAGTCGTCGAGGGTGTTGCCGTCATCGTCGGCCGTGACATCGTCTGTGTGGATGAATCCAACCGGACCGTCGTCAGTGTAGACCGGGGCGGCGTCGTACCCGTACTCGTTGAGCCACTCGGCGGCGTCGCTTGGTGGCGTGTCGTGTTGGAGGTGGTCGATGGAGTGGGTTGCGAGTTCGGCTGCGGTACAGTCGTAGAGGTCGCGGGGCATATCGCTTGGTGGGGAGGCAGGGATAGTCAAAATGGGGGGCGTGTGGTTCGGGAGTTTCAGATCGAGGCACCCAATCACCACAAATTTAATGCCTATAGGACATATATTTGTAGTTGATTATGCTCAAAGGGCATTTTGAGTCGGCGGGGGCGAGTATCGAATACGGTGCTGCGGGCTGTCTCTTCCCCGTTGATGAACTGGATGCGACGGTGCTCCAGCACAGAGATGCCCAGCTCGCGCTCGACGACGTCGATGGCTCGGACGTCATCGTCGTCGCCCCGACGAGTCTTGCAACCAGTTACTTCCTAACCGGGCACGCGCTCACCGCAATCCCAGTCGACAGTCTCTCCACTGCAGTTCAGACCCGGCTCGCCACCGAGCTTGACGACCCCGTAGATACGTTCGAGTTCATCCAGATCGGTAAGTGGAACAGTGCCAGCGCAAATCACTCACTCGCTGAGTTCACCGACGCCTGATCCCCAACGCTTGGACGTACTGACGCAACAACGCCAGCAGTACACGACTACCAATGACTGAGACACTCGCTGATGCGTACCCGGAGGCTGCCCCGTACATTCAGCAGGCCGTCGACGAACACGGTGAAGACTGGGTGCTGGAACACTATTACGAGCAACTGTACCCGCTCGGACGCGTGATGGCGATGCCTGAGAAGGACGAACTCCCGTTCTACGACGCGGACGAGCACGACACGATGACGGAAGACGAACGGGTCGAAATGTATCAGGCGTGGGCTGAGTACCGGGAAAACCTTCGTACCGGAACGAAACCTGGCGAGTGACTGCGACCCTACATTTTTCTCGACGGTAGTTCTTGAGTGACGTATGAATTTGGATCGGACGCGTGGCGTCCTCCTTGGGTTAGCGTGTGGGGATGCGCTTGGCCGGCCAGTCGAGTTCTCCTCTGCATCGGAGATCAGTGCTGCGCACGGCCAGCTCGACGAGATGGTTGGGCACGGCACGTGGAATCAGCCAGCTGGGACGATCACGGACGACACCGAACAGGCGCTGTGTATTGCTCGGAGTCTCGTCGACCACCAAGCGTTCGATCCGGCGGATGTCGCTGAGCGGTTCGTCGCGTGGTATGACAGCGGGCCGTTCGATATCGGGCGGATGACGATGCGATCGCTCAGCCGCCTCAAACACGGCGACGAATGGGACGAAGCCGGTGAGCACGTCTGGGAGCAGAGCCGAGAAGGCCAGAACGCGGGGAACGGGAGCGTGATGCGGTGTCCACCGCTCGCCATCCCGTACGCGACTGACTGGGACCGACTTGTCGAGGTAAGTCGACAGTCCTCACAGATCACACACGCTGACCCACGATGTACTGATGGCTGTGCGATCCTGAATCTCACAGTGGCTGGCCTCCTTGAAAATGCGGACACGCCGTTGCAGGACGCGCTTGACTACGTCGGTGCGGACGCGCCTGATGAGCTAGTGACGGCACTCCGGCCGCTTGTGCGTGGCGACTCGCCCGGAACGTTGGAAACGTCAGGGTACGTCGTGCATTCACTGCAGACGGCACTCCACGATGGGTTATTCGCGGACAGTGCCGAGGAAGCGATTGTGACGCCGGTGAATCGTGGCGGTGATACGGATACGATCGGGGCGATTGCTGGTGCAGTCGCTGGGGCGCGGTTCGGAGCGTCACAGCTCCCTGATCGGTGGCTGGGTGCTATCGATGAAGTCGACGAACTCGAAACGTTGGCCGAGCGGCTCGTGGAGGCGTGATGTATGTGTTGGCGCTCGACCGGGGCTGGACAGTGGATGTGAATCCGCATCCTCGATATTCAGCACTGCTACCGAAACAGATCACCGATTAAAATTTCCGATGCTGCTTACTGTGGACTCTCTGAGCGACCGTCGAACAGTGAGGTAAACCGTGTCAGCAATGCAAGCACGATGGCGATGCCGAGCGTCGGATATTCGATGCTGACGATCATCCACTTCAACGATTCAGAGGTGTTCATGAGATCAATCAGGATGGTCGCGTAGTCCTCGGGATTCGTGTAGATGAGGATGACCCAGAGGTTCTCCAGCGAATCGAGGAGTCGAGAGACGACAGTCAACACCATCCCAACCTTCGGTATCAGGACTATCCGGTTGTGGGCTGCTAGCGTCTTCAGAGAGAGCGAATGGAGTGAGAAAAACAGGAAGAACCCTGCGACGATGAAGATGTAATCGAGAACTGAGAGAAGCATCACGGATTCCATGACCGGTTCGAAGGCCTGCAGTATCGTGTCCACTTCCGCCCGGCTCGTTGCAGCCTGCAAATCTGCGGTGGAATAGCCAGACGTCTCGATCCGGCGGGTCACCGGAACGAACCCCAGAGCAATCACCCCGACAAAGATGCAAAACGAGACAACGGCGACGATACCGTGGATTCTCGCGGGGATCGCATCCGAATATCGTTCGACAGGGCCAAAGAGTGCATCCAGCAGTTGCATAGAGGATTCAGACCGTACGTACGTTTCAGTCACGCGGTGGAACAGGTGGTCTGGGGGCAGCGACCTACAGATTTGACCCCGAAGTAGTATCGGAGCTTCGTTCGAGTCGTTCGTAGAGGTAGTAGGAGTACACGACGGTAACGCTGGCTGTGAGAAGTGCGGGGACGAGGAGGAAGTAAAGGGCGTACTCGCCGAACAGCAGGCCGACGAGCGTGAGGATGGCAGTGAGTTTGAAGAGTCGGCCGCCGAGCGCGTGGGTTCGTGCCCAGACCTCCTCGCTGCTGAGGGTCCACGGCGTCCGGATGCCGACGAACCAGTTCTGCTCGGCGTGCGTGAGTACGACGCCGCTGTAGTAGAACAGCCCAGCCACGGCAACGAGGATGAGGTACGTGAAGTCGAACTCGTATCCGAGATTGAACGCAACGATGCCGGCGTGGACGACGAACATGTAGATGGTGAAGATGACGACGAACCAGTCGTAGTACGACCGGAACTCGGCGATGTTCTCTCGAAGCGGGTCGATTCGTGGTATGACAGCGAACATAACGAGAAGCCCTGCGGTCAGAGCAGGAAACAGCCAGAGGGCGAGCAGCTTCGGCATCGTCCCGTTGGGCTCGCCAGTGGCACCCCAGTTCGTGACGAGGTCAGCGGGGAGCGATGGCGAAGCAAGCAGGCTCACGATGCCGGACAACACGACGAAACCCGCAGCCAACAGGTATCGGTGAAGCGTCCTCATACTGGTATAGACGGCGGGTGCACTGATGAACAAGCGGGTCGAAACGGCGGCTCACCATCTGGTTTACGGCCTGGTTGACAGGCCGTGCCGCGTGTCTTGTCCTTTGCAGTGCTCGCCCAAGAAAGCTGAGTAATCGAAGGCCGTTCAGTGAGACGATAACCGTTGATCTCTCATGGCCGACTACGGCGAGTGGGAGCGGGATTCCGCGGAGGAGAATCGCACCGACCATGAGCGCAATCGCGCCGAAAGCGATGGCGAGATTGATGGTGAGCGTCCGGCGGGTCTTGCGGCAGCTGATCGGGATGCGAATCGGGAGATCTACGACGCGCTTGAGAACGAGTAACGCGTCTAGATTTCAGCGGTAGGGGTCTGCGGTGACTGTTGTATCGAGGTGAGCAGAGGTTGATCACTCGATTTAGATTCTATGTGTGCTGAGCGGTCCACGCGACGACTTTGTATGAACTAATTCTCAACGGCTACTTTTATGGGTGCAGGATTTAGAGTCTATGTACGCTGAGCGGCTATGGAGACAACAAACAACGAAGAGACTCAACGGAAGAGCCTGTCGACGCGTGAGTCGCAGGCACTGTCACGGCTTGCAAGCGAGAACCGACAGGTCATCACGATTAGTGACATCGCGGCCGTCCTTGACATCCCGCAGAAATCGGCGAAGGATATGGCGTATGCGCTCAAGGAGAAGGGGTGGCTTGAGCGGATCGCGCACGGGAAATACCTCATTCTGCCGCTCGCTGCCGGTGAGAACGCTGTGTATACCGAACACGAGTTCGTGATCGCGTCAGCACTTGTGGAGCCGATGTACATCGGGTACTGGAGTGCGTTGAATCACCACGGGCTGACGGAGCAGCTGTCTCGGACGGTGTATATGCTGACGACAGAGCGTGCTCAGGAGCGTGAAATCCACGGGGTTACGTATCGACCGGTGACGGTCACTGAGCAGAAGTTCTTCGGGTATCAACCGACGGCGGTCGGGTCGAACCAGGTGAATATGTCGAGTATCGAAAAGACGCTAGTCGATTGTGCCGACCATCCGGAGTTCTGCGGGGGTATCAGCGAGCTTGCGAAGGCAATGCAGAACGCTGTCGACACTCGCTGTTCGTGGGAACGCGTCGTCGAGTACCTGCGGCGGGTTGGGAACGGTGCCGCAACCAAACGACTCGTGTATCTCGCCGACCAGTTGGATATCGATCTCCCGGAGTACCGGGACCTCGTCGAGAATTTCACGACCGGGTACCCGCTGCTCGATCCGACGAGAGAAGCGACGGGAACCCGGGACAGCACGTACCAACTCCGTCTGAACGTTGACCCCGAATCGTTCCTCCCTGGTGACCCCTCATGATTTCCGAAGCGCAACTCCGACGGCTGGCCAGGGAGCTGGATGTTCGCCTTGGCTATGCGGAGAAGAACTACGTCAATTCGTGGATTCTGTGGGCGATCTACACGAGTCCCTACGGTGACAATCTACTGTTCAAGGGTGGAACTGCGCTCAGCAAGTTGTACTTCCCGGAGACGTGGCGCTACTCGGAAGACCTCGATTTCGGTGTCGAGGGAGCGTACCGCGGGGATGAAGCAGAGTTGCAAAGCACATTGGAAGACGCGACCATCGCCTCCGGTATCGACTTCGAGGTGACCAAACACCGCGAACTGCAGAAAGACGCGTATCCGACGCACTACGTTGATATCGATATTCAGTACGACGCTGTGCTCGGTCACAAAAACACGACAAGTCTGGACGTGATGATCGATGAACACGTGGCGTTCGCTTCGGTAAAGCACCGCCACAGCTACGAGGATGTCCCGGAATTCGAGTTGACCGCGTACAGTCTGGAGGAAATCTTCGCGGAAAAGTTGCGAGCACTCTATCAGCGGTCACAGGCGCGTGACTACTACGACCTGTATCAGATGCTTACGGAGGCTGACGTTGATGACCCGGTTATTCTTCCGGCATTCACGCGGAAGTGTGACCACGACGGTCTGAGTATCGACCTTCGGGACGGGCTTCCCGGAGAGAAACGGGACGAGATTCGTGACGGCTGGCAGAACACGCTTCCCGATTTGGTTGCAGATCTCCCCGAGTTCAGTGTCGTGTATGACGCGCTTGAAGACTACGTCGATTCGCTGGTAGACGTGTAGCAGTTTTAGTCCTGGAGATGGGCGACGGCACGGCCCAGTTCCCGTGCGTGTTCGCTCTCATCTATGTTGTACCGCTTTTCTATCGAGCGGAGTCGTTCTTGAAACGTCACAAGGTGCACCTCCAGATACTTCTCATGTTCAGTGTAGAGATGTTAATATATGTGGATTTCCCTGACCGTGTCGAGCGGGAACGAGTTGAGTGCTGTTGCCGCGTTAGTACCGAGGCGAGCAAACTAGAGCCAAGAGAGGCCGGTGTTGAGCTCTTCAAGGAACGTCGGTCGTACTCGTGCCTCAGGCGGGAATGCGAGTTGCTCGCCATCTCGGTCAAGAATGGTTTCGCGGAGGAACGGGTGGGCGGGATCGAAGGATGGACTGGTTCGGAGGCGGCGGTCGCTGTCGATGGTGAACAGCGCGGCGTCGAACGCGCGGTGGTGCAACGAGTTCAATACGAGAACGTTCTCCGGATGTTCGGCGAGCTCGGGGTGTTGACTCCGTGGGAGGATGTGCGCGAGGTCCAGCAGCTTGTCTTCTCGAATACCGGATAGGGTGCACGCGTGGTCGTACCGGTCGAGTGTATCCGCCCGGAAGGCGTCACTCACGGTGATTTCGGACGTTTCGTAGCGGCGAATCTGCCCACTCGAATCGAGCGTCTCGCCGGTCGGCCACTGGGCAACCTCTCCGGATTGGACCCAGTGCTGCCAGACGTCCGGTGCTGCGCTATCGTCGTTCTGCTGGGCGCGCTTGTGCAGCCATGTGACGGGAACGGCGTTAGTGTTGAGGATCGAGAAGTGGAACTGATAGTTCGGGACCTGCGTGCCGTCCTCCGCTTGGTACGCGCGGACTTCAACATGGTCGGGAACGCAAAGCCCGCAGAACTCGACGACGCCTGATTCGGGTTTGCGGAACACGAGGACGGGCGGGACGTCCTCGCGTCGATTGGCCGCAGCGTTGTCGAAGGCGGCCTTGATCTTCTGGTTCTGCGCGGACTCGTCGTAGGGGTTCGAGGCCTTTGCGTCGCCCCAGTAGCTGATGTACCCGGCGTTGACGGCGAGCGTGTCCTCCCACGGGTCGTCGTGCTGGGAGATGCCGCTATCGTTCGAGACGAGTACGAGTGCTGCAGGTGTATCTGACCGGTCTGCGCCGAGATCACGAATCCCGCCAGTGTTTTTGATGCCACTGTCGAGCGGGCCGCGGATCCACCGCAGGAACTGGTCGTCCGCGTTGCGGTAACTCCCCGTGTCGCGGTATTGTTGCCCGACCCGAAACGTGTGGGGCATGATACCGCGGTATTTCGTCCGTTAGTCAATAAATGCCTGTGTGGCAGTTGTTCGATAGCTGGTCAGATTCCCTACTCATCGAGATCACCGTGGAAGACCATCTTCCGAACGGTCTCGAATTTCTCTGAGTCGTAGACAACGAGGCCATCGCCGAGTACGTCGCGGAGCTCGTCGGTGTAGTTCGGGACGGCTGGCAGTGATTCGACGTCGATCTCGTATGCGTATCGACCGGTGTTGAATTCCTGGTCTTCGAGGTCCTGTCGAACGCGGTTCGCGGTTCGCTGATTCGCCATCCGGTCGTCTTCGACGAGAACCCACAGGTCAATGTCACTCCGGCGGTCAGCGTTGCCGTGCGCGACACTCCCGTACAGGACGATCCCGATGACGGTGTCGAGTTGTTCAACTAACTCATCGACAGCTTTGCGGACTGGCGTGTGGAATTCGGCCTGTGGGATGCGAAGGAACGGATCGTCAGGGCGAGATAACCGCTCGGGATTGATTTGTACCAACCGCGTGTTCCCGTCGCGCCGGTCGGTAACAAGATCGTTGGCGGCTAAGATATCGACGGCCTTGGTGATGGTCGGTTGAGAGTAGTCTACCGCGGTAGTCAGTTCGGTGATCGAGAACTCATCGGTATGATACCGAGTTAAAAAGAAGAGAAGGTCGTGGACGGCCTGACTTTTGAATAGACCCGAGTTCTGAGCAGGGATATCAAGCGATATTGTCGCTCCAGATCCTCCGTCAGTATTCGGCCTGCTTTCCATACAAAACTGTTCGGACGGCCAAGTACTTAAACTTCATATTGAAACTGGTGACCTACTTATATAGTAGTTCTGAGAGCTAGGCAATCGCGCCGGTGTCTTCAGCGATGAATGTGCCATTGTCGCAGACTGGGCACTGTTCGTCGACGAGTTCATCAACGGTCTTGACCGCGTTCGACCGGCACTCCGGGCACGCTTTCTCATCTCTATCCAAGTCCAGGTCTACCTGCGTTTCACAGTGGATGCAGAAGCAGTACGTGTTGAATCCGGTGCGACGGTCGATCTCTTCTTGGGATGCGTCCTCGCCGATCACTTCTCGTGCTCGTCCCATCTCCCCGGGATGCGGGCAGTGGACACGTTCGTCGTCATCCGCAATCGCGTACATGTAGTACCCCCAGCCGGATGGCATCTCGAACTCGCAATCCGGGTTCGTACAGTAGAAATCGAATATCTGGGGCATTGATACGCCATTCACTGGGATGCCAGTAATCAGTTTCCCAAAACCGAATCGCCGTCAGGTGAATCTTGTTCGGGGACCGTTGCTCAACTCGCTCCAGCGAGACGGGTGTAGCCCGGTTCATCGAGCATCGATTGGTACGCGTGATCGATATCTCGGCCTGAGAGGTGGACGTAGCGACCGGGGACGCGCGACCCGGGAACCCACCCAAACCAGACGCACATCTGTGCTTCTGTGAGGTAGTTTGCTACGTAGGTTGCGCGACTGTGTCTGAAATGGTGGGGGTTGACGGGCTTCTCGATCCCGACTCGCTCTCGTGCCTGGTCGAGGATCCGTAAGCGGATGTACTGGTAGCTGATCGTTTCATCTGGAGAGCCTTGCGTTTCGTCGATTTTGCACCATAACGGCGCATCTGGTCGTCTGTTTGGATGGGCTGTCAGCCACGCGTCGAGGTACGGTTCGGATTCGAGCAGGAGTAGTCGACGTGAACCGGTCTTCCCTGCAACGACGACTTGTTTTCCCAGCGTCGTGTTCTCGATGTGGCTCACTCGGAGGTCAATGAGTTCGCCGATCCTGGCTCCGGTTTCCCACAGGACAGCGATGAATGCGCGGTCACGTTCGTTGCGGCACGCATCGACTAATGCTTGGACATCGCGTGGTGTGAGGAGACTCTGTGGGAGGATTCGTTTCTGCTCTACCGGCCCGCGGCGGATCCACTTGGTTTCCGCAGGGTCCTCGCCGTCGTTCATCCACTTCCAGAACTGCTTGATGGCTTGCTTGTAATCAACGACTGTCGAAGCGCTCGTTCCGCGGGTGTACAACCAGGCGACGAGATCCACGATATCGTCTTTGTCGAGCTCCGTGAACGGAGTCTGACCGACGTGGTCGGTGATGATTTTGAAATGGGAGAGTACTTTCTGCTGTTGCGCGGAACTGATGTCCGCGAGAACCATATCCCGGTGATACGCTTGAATGAGACGCTTATTCTCCGGATGGATATGCGAGGCCGACTCGACGTAGTCCAGTACTCGGGCTGCTGCCGCTTCGTAATCCATTGTCGGCATGCCACCCAGACACGGTCTCTATGGAGATAATCAGCGCGATACGTACGTCCAATTGCGTTGTTCGGGTTACTCGCGGATTGCGCCGAGGTATTCGGCGATGTACACGGTCAAATTAGCGCCAGAGATTGGGTGTTCGGCGCGGTACGTTAGATGGTGAGGGGTCACTTCGAGCGACACGGTGTTGGTCGCTGGAACGAGAGATGCGATCTCTCGAAGGCGGTCAATTGTGATTGTGAGTTCTGAAGAAGACGGTTCGGTGCTGCGGATCTGCTCGACGGGCTGTGTGTATGCGAATGCGTCGTTAATGGCGTTTCCCTCCGCGGAGAATTCGACGTGGTGAGTCTCGTGGTTGAATCGTACTCGTAAGCTGGTGCCGAGGAGGTTTGCGGCGTCAACAGCTCGGGTGAGGACGCTATTTTGAAGCGAAAAGGTTGTTCGTGACTCTGCAGATACACTGTCGAACACGCGGTGGGCGGTATATTTCGTGATTGGTGTACGTCGATAGGTGAGGCCAGTTGACTGGAGCGTGAAGGTCGAGTCAGGTGTCTCGGCCGGGGTTCGAATGGTAACTTCCGCGTCAGGGCTAGCGTTCAGGAATTTTTCGACGTGTTCAAATCGCAACCAGTAGTCACCGGTGACATCAGCAACGGGGAACTCTGGAGTCGATATCGGGAGTGAGTAATCTAAGTATGCCACGTGGTCCTCTGACCGGGCACGCAACCGGATCGTATCCGACGTGATGTCGAGCCGGCACTCGCCGTCTTTCCGAACGGCTAACGCGAGGCGAGTGATTTGCTGGAGGGTGTTGAAGGCGATTCGAATGGGCATTAGTAGTGGTGCCGATGGTAGGTGAGTCCGTCGGGGGGCGCTGGTCCATCGAGGGCCAGGTTGTGGAGAACTTCCAGCAATTCATTCTGCGTGGTGTCGAATTCGAGCCCGTGCTTCGGTGACGGGACGGTGTTCACGATCTTGTAGAGATTGTAGAAAAGCACGGATATGTGGAAGTAGAAGGCTTTCCGCGGTGGTTTATCGGTATCAGAAGCGACGTCGAACCGGTTTTTCGCCATGCTGAACAGGGTCTCGATTTTCGCACGCTGATTATACTGGAAATTGATGTCCGTGATCAGCTCCTCTTCATCATCCTTGTCTTCGGGGATCGGGATGTCAGTGTAGAACGCTCGAATAGGTGCGGGTGAGTCCCCTTCCGAATCGGCTCCCGAGTATCCAATCAGCTTGACTGGCGGATGCAAGTCGTTATATCCGGCACTCGGTAGAACTGTCGTTCGCCCAGGCTCCAGTTCTGTGCGAAGCCGTCCGTAATCGGACCGTTGGCCGCGCGGGTGACTGTCGTCTTGTGCGCAGATCACCCAGTGTCCCGGAACAAATGCCTGGCAGGCTTCGATGTCTTCTCGGCCGTCGAACCCGCGGTCAGCCATGAAGAGTTTCACATCGACCATCGACTTCAGATTCCGGAGGAAGTTCTTCAGTACACGAGCCCGTTGGGCTTCTGACTTGAGGAGTCGTAACCCGAAGGCAAATTCGATATCTGGGTCCGTGAATGAGAGGGAGGCAAACCGCCAGCGGCCATCCTCCGTGAGAAAGGTCCCGTCGTACGCGTTCAAGCCGAGGCTCTGGATGTCGGTGAGATCATACGAAATCATCACCGGTTTCGACACCACTCCGGATTCGATGACGTACTCAAAGAGCGCCTGATTGACATCATCGAACATCTCTTCGATTTCCCACAGCGTCAACTCGTCAATGTGCTCGCGGAGGGTTGAGCCACCGAATGCGTCGGTGAGATCGAAGGTATGCTGAGCAGTCTGCATGTAGTTCTCAATGCTTTCTCCGTGATGTGCGGCATAGGCGAATACACCGATCAGACTCCGGAGCTGCCGTGACTTATTCGTACTGCGCTGGAAACCCAGGTTCTGAACGACAGTTTGTAACAGTGCTTCGACGATATTGTAGAGTGCTAACTGCCTCGCTCCGGGCGAGAAATCAGTCGCTGCGGGCCCCGCATCGTAGGATAGCTCGTACTGTTCTCTCACTGTCTCCGGGATGGGGACTCCGTTCCAGAACAGCGCATGAACCGCGATGAAACACGCCTCACGCAGCGCCTCGAACTTGTCGCTCTCTTTCAATTCCTTCGCCGTTTTCGTGTACGTTGACCCTCCGCGGGCAGGATGTAGCCCAAACTGCTTGAGTTCGGTAGTTGAGTACTGCGATACGTGCGTCGCTAAATCATCGAACGAGGCGAAACCGCGGGCGATCCGAATCACCAACGCACGTAGCTTGGACAAATCAGCCTGAAGCCCATCCAGTCCAACGATCTGCAGCGCGAGTTCGGTAACGTCACAGAGCGCTTCATCAAAAATAGCGTCCACGGAGCCGTTCGCATCAGAGGCATCACCGTAGGAGTCCAACCCGTTCTCCTGCGCCATCGCAACGAGCAGTGGTTCCCGTAATTCAATCGTTCGCCGACCGCCAGCCGGGTGCGAAATGAAGACGTCGTCCGTGGCGTCAGAATTGAATGATTTAAACTCGTCTACGCGTTCCTGCTTCGAATATCGTGTTTCACCAGCGAATGCATCTTGATGTGTGGCCATTACCCGTCTAGTCCTAATTATCTGCTCCAGCGACGGATAAACCCTCGTCGGCAGAAACGCTACAGTCCTCTCCGATAATCCCCTTAGTGCGTCCGCGTGATTCCGCAGAAAGGGTAGAACACCGCGTAGAGGGGCTGTAGATCCACCCCTCACCTGCTTAAACCAAGAAGGGTACTGTTGAAAGTGGACAATTCAGCAGTTACAAGCCTCTTGACGCAGCTTTCCGATTAACTCTATCTTGCGTGAGAAACGAGTCGATCACAGTCGTGGAGTAAGCGAGGAGGACAGGCTGTGAGTTACTGCTCGGAGGGTGAATCGCGCGCGTAAACAGCGGGAGTCTCGCCACATCCTAGCATTACTAAGAAATCATTGATGGTGCTGGAAGGCTGTCTTTGGTGGGGCAGATAGTCGTCCTACATGAGAAGCTGGTGGATACCACATCGCGGATGTTCCTGCCGTTTATTGATTCTCAAGATTCCATTGAGAATGGGCTGCTGGTGTCCGCTCTGAGTGGACAGTTGGGATTCCGATTACTCCGGTTTTCGCTAACGGTTCAGTCCCCCGAAGACCCTTTCTTTGCCCCGGATACCGGGTTTCGGGGCTGAACAGCGGTCGTCGTTGAGTGAGCAGGCACGAGGTTTTAAACATGGATACAGGTTACCCCCGATTACAGGATGATAACCATGAAACTGAGAACTCGTAAGGAATCAAATACAGGTAACGTCCTCTCCGCAGGTGAGTCCCGATGACACGCCATATCGACGCGTTCATCGATGATTCAGGAAACGCCGATCAGCTGCGGCGAGCAAAGGTTAATCGAACCGATGAGCAAGGTGCTGTCGGCGTCCCCATCTTCCTGACCGCCGAAGAGCTTGAACAACAAGGCATAGATCCGGAAGAGACGGACGAAGTAGTGCTTCGGGTTGAGGACAGATTCTTACTACTGGATCACGCCGATCCCGACGAATAACGCTCACCGCTCAGCCCACCTTCGACGAAGCCGCTTGATCGATAAGAGATTGAGTAGCTTCCCGAGAAGACTGTCGGTGGGTTCTTCTGTCACGTCCCATCCTTCATCACGGAGATACGAGGCGATTCCGGGTCGGTGATTTCCACCGCAGGAGATGAGAACTGATTCGTACCCGTTCGCTTCCGCGATTTGTACGACTTCACGCGCCATCTTTCCATCTCGATCATACATCACCCGGCCTTCAATGAGGAGAAAGTACGCGAGCGCCCACACAAATCCGAAACACAAGAGCGTGAAAACGACACCAGCGAAAGTCAGTTCTCGAAGCAAGCCAGGTGTAACTCGGGACAGTAACCACTCGGCAGGCTGGGCAATGAGCCCAAGTATGAGTCCGGCAAAGAATGGTGAGAGGAGAAATAACCCGCCACGTTGCCACCTGGGTACCATTTCGTAGGTTTCGTAGATCGCTGCGTCGATCCGGTTATGGACCGGAAGGCCCTGCTGTTTTGCGTGTTGTTTGAACTCGTCGCTGGAACGGTACAATCGGCCGTACGTCGCGCCATAGACGATGTGCCCGATAGCAAATAAGGCGTAGAGTGAATCAATATCTCGTTGGAAGTAGTCTTTGTCATAGCCTTCCCGAAAGACCGCATCGTACTCCGAAAAATCCCGATTTAGTAGAGATTGCCTGTCCTTCTTCGATGAGTGGGTTTCACCCTTGATCAGTGCCTCTGGCATACTCACTTAGTTCGTTACGTCGAGGATAGCAAGATCTCGTTCCAGTTGCGGTGCGATCTTGGGGCTTCGGCAGTCAAGATCAACTTGTTCGTGTTGCCAGTGACGACCGTCTTTCCCGTTCCAAACGCCGTAGATCGTTACTTTGGGGAGTCGAATGACGCCGAACAGGATGGCGAGATAGTAGAGTAATTCAGCTGCCTGCGTCCACGAGCCTGTTGCTTTTCGCGGGATGTCGATCGGGTACTCGATGTGTTGTGCCGGAACGCCGGCATCGATGCTCTTGTCGACGAACCCGTAATCGTTGCTGAGGAGAACGGCTTCCTTCCGGCTGTTCTGGTTGAACTCGTCGTAGGCCTCAATGATGGCCTCATCCCCAGTGTCACACTCCACGATATCGACTGTCCGGTTGGTCCGGAGGCGACGGTATTCATACAAGCCGAGGAATCCTTCTCGGTTCGCTCCCGCGGGCTGGTTGTCCAGACGAGCAAATTCCTCACCGAAGGCTTGCGTCAACTCGTGAGTGTTGTATTGCTTGAAATGCCAGTCTAATTCTTCTTTAACGCCGGTTGCGAGGGCGTATCCGTTGGTCGGTCGTCGGTCACGGTCGTCGGTGTCACCCGTTTCACTGTCGATTCCAAGGACTTCTGGGAGCCGCCAAGCAATGATGTTCGCGTCTAATCCGAGAACAACGGGGTCGTGACCGGCTTCGAGATCAGCATAGCCGTGTCGTTGAATAAATTCCTCGACCGCGTCATGGTTGTTGAGTGAAACGTGGCCGCTGGCAACCATCGTCCGGGTGTACGTCTCAGCATCCGGAAGATCGTTGTAAGCGGGTTCATCGTGTCGCACAGAAATCGTTTCACGGTTATCCTGGTACGTCATCGTACCCTGCGTAAACCGGACTGTCGCTTGCCCATCGTTCTCCAAGTTAACCTGGACGAGTTCGCCAATATCCTCGCAGGGATGTTTGACGGAAACTGATTCAACGCCTTGATCGTAGAGAGCGTTGAGGAGAACTATCAGTCGCTGGCGTTCAATCTGCATTACAGCACCTCCTTGAAATCGATCAGGTCAGTAGCTGTACGCGGTATTTCGGCGTAGAACTGCCCGTAGTATCCCCCTGATTTCCGGTGGAAATAGAAGACGTGATCAGCATCGAACTTGAACCCCGACTGGAACGCGATGGCAGACATGAATTTCCGACCGGGGGTGACATCGACAGCAATCGTGTCGTCATTTACCCGAGCTGCTTCGATAGTAGATCTGTAGAACTCGATGATGCCGCGAAAGTTCGTCTCGTCGTCTAAGTTGTGTGTAGAGACATCAGCATCTCCACCATAGGCATCGATGATTACTTCGAACCGCTCGGTGGCCTCAGCAACGTAATCTGCAACTCCAGGATTCGACAGAACCCATACCTCGTCCGGAACGTATCCCCCGTCACAAGCCGCAGTCACCGGGTTCAAAATACCGGGCATAGTAGGAGTGCCGTTGGTCACCCAGATCCGAGCCATTACTGCACAAGAGTCACTCCACTATCAATAGTGTTCGCGTGACTGATTCTCACCTGCCGAATCCGGATTTCAGAAGATTCGCCCACTGTCTCTTGTAACTCTCGTGCGGTTCGTTCATGACGAAGAACGCTGACGGTCAAATCGAGACGCTTCGTGAGAAAATTCAAAGAGGGGAGCGTGAGCTGGATGAAGCGAATCAGGAGGCTCTCTTGGAGTTCAGTAATGAACTCTTCCTCATTCCCAGTCAAGTCGGGGGTCAACGGCATCTCAAACTCCTGCGACATAACTTGAGAATGGCCGAGCACGGTGGTAGTCCGGTAGAGGCGCTTGAGAGTGAGGAGGCTGCAAAAGAGATCGTCCGCTGGATTCACCGTACGTACGACAACGCTGAGACCAACCGTGACTATCGAGTCGCGCTAAAGCAATTCGGGCGACGAGTCACGGACGAAAACGGAGACGATCCACCCGAATCGATGGAGTGGATCCCGTCGAACACTCCGAGTACGTACGATCCGGCTCCGGAACCGAGCAATATGCTTCAGTGGAAGGAGGACGTGCTTCCACTAATCCAAGCTACCCGCAACCCTCGTGACGCAGCTCTCATCGCGGTAGGATGGGACGCAGGTGCGCGCTCCGGTGAGCTTCGCGCTCTCACGGTCGGGGATGTCACCGATTACGAACACGGCTACCAAATTACCGTACAGGGGAAGATGGGGCAGCGAACCGTTCCACTCATCCCAAGCGTCCCATTCCTCCAACGATGGCTTGCCGCCCATCCGAGCACGGACCCTGAGGCACCGCTCTGGAGTAAACTGACCGAGCCGGAGGCTCCCAGTTATAACGCGCTCCGGACAGCCGTGAAAGACGCTGCCGACCGAGCCGGAGTGGATAAACCGGTCACTTTCACGAATCTCCGCAAATCCAGCGCGTCTCACTTGGCCTCACGTGGACTGAATCAGGCACACATCGAGGATCACCATGGCTGGACTCGTGGCAGCGACGTCGCCTCCCGATACGTCTCAGTGTTCGCAGACGATACTGGCCGAGAAGTGGCTCGTGTCCACGGCTTAGAAATCGACGAAGAGGAAGAACCAGATGCTACGGCTCCGGTTGAATGTCCGCGGTGTCATCAACAAACGCCGCGAGAAATGGATCACTGTCTCCACTGCCGGCAGACTATCAATATGGAGACCGCGCTTCGACGAGAACAGATCTGTGAGTGGTGCGGGTCGTCAATCTCAAGCTATTCGGATCATATTCCGAACTGCACCGACATCGAGGTGCATCAGGGAGAAACACAGTGATCAACGACTAATCGTCGAACTCACTAGTAGTCCTACCGTTTACTAGTCGCTATCAGTAGTGATCAGATCGGACAGGTCGAAGAGGAGCACGTCATCGCGCGTGTCAGCGGCGTTTTTGAGATCGTCGGTATACCCGGACCGGCTAAACAAGACGTACAGCATCTCTCCGTCTGCCGGCTCTTCTGACCATCGTACCTCCGACGTTGTTCGTTCGAGGTCGGCGAGGACACCTTCGCTCACGGGTCGAGAGGTGAATTTACACTCTCCAGCGACGAGCCCCTCGTCTGTGAGGCCGAGGACGTCCAGTTCGTGTTCCTTGAACCACCATTGCCCAACATCACGGAACCGGCGGTCTACAAGATCCCAGAGTGCCCGCTGGCAGAGGCGTTCGAACAACGGACTCACGTAATCCGCCAGTTCAGGCGCAACGAGTTTGTCGTACGCGCCGTCCCCGAGCATCCGAAGTTGGTCTTGATTGCCATAGACGAATCGGAACCAGAACCGGAACAGCGGTGCGGCGATGCGATACCGACCGCGTTTCGACGCTCTCGGTGATTCCGTTACTGGGATGTGGCGCTCAACGAGACGGAGACGGCGGAGTTTCTGGAGGTACGTGCTGAGTGAACCTGACTCAACGCCGGCCATGCCTGCGATCTCGTTCGGGGTGCGACGCCCGTGCGCGAGTGCGCGGAGGATGCTGAAATACGTGTTCGGTTGTCGAAGTTCTGTGCGGAGCAAGAATTCTGGTTCGGAGTACAGGAGCCCACGCTCCGAGAGGATCGACTGCTGGACGTTCGTTCCCAATGGTTGGTTGGGGTCGATGGTTTGGAGGTAGTACGGCGTGCCGCCATAGATCGACCATGCGGTGATAGCTGTCTCAGGATCGTACTCGGGGAAGAACTGGCGTGCGTCGGGTACGTCGAGGGTTTTGAGATCGATTGTTGCGGTCCGCCGACCGTACAGGGGTGCGCTCCCGGAGAGGACCTTATCTTCCATCACGCTGATCGAGGAGCCGACAAGCACGAGCGTCATCCCCGTCTCTTGTAGCTCCATATCCCACACTCGCTGGATCCGTGAGGGAAGTGATTCGTCCTCCTCGATGAGGAACGGGAACTCGTCGATGACCACGATCGCGTCGTGCTCCCCGAGTGCTTCGAGGAGGACTTCCCAGTCGCGGCGGACGTTCTGCAACGAGGGGAATTGTGCAGTGGCTGTGTCGACAAACTGTTCGAGCTGGTTCTGTGCCGTGGACTCGACTGCCTGGTAGTAGACGGCGTCGTCCCGATCAGCGATGGACTGGCGAACGAGCTCGCTTTTACCGAGGCGACGACGACCGTAGATGACGATGAACTCCGCCGTCTCGGACTCGTAGCAGTCCGTGAGTTGATCGAGTTCAACACCCCGATCAACGAATTGCTCCATACACCCGATTGCACCCTTGCACAAATAGAACTCTCGATTTCGGAAACTGCGATTTCGGAAATCGTGATTTCTAAAATCGGCGCAAAAGAGTACTTAAGGGCAAAACACCCTAAAATACTGAAACCCTATATATGGCCGCCTTAGGGCCTGGAAGTTGAGAATTCGGTTTTAAAATCTATTATAGATGCCACATTTGCGAGCACAAGAACCGATACGCGTTTCTCCGTGATCGTGGGTACATCAATTAACCCGGGACGCTGGACAGAATTCTTTGCTGCGATGTTCTTCGTGATCCTCTTTAGGAAGATCCGCTGTGAATTCGCGTCGGGAACCCGATCATTGTCCTCAAGTTGAATCAGACCTTCAGCATATGATCGTAGATTCGTTCAGTGGTCTGGATACTGCGATGTCGTAATCGATTCCGGACATCGTAGAGTGTATTGTCGTCTTCTTCGTTCATCATTCTGTAAGCGACGCTATGTCGGAGTGCGTGCGGTGTCACGTCACTGGCGTCACCTCGGGTGCCATCAATCTTGTATGGACGCACCTCTGCTTCCTCAGCGACCTTGTGAAGCATATTCCGAACGCCTTGTTCAGAAATCCGATTGGAGGATCGGGACGGGAAGAGTGCTTGCGGGTCTTTCCATCGGGAGTTGAGATATGCTGAGAGCAATCGCACCGTGTCCTTCGATAGTGTGAGGGTCACTGGTGGTGGGGAATTTTCGTTCGGGTAATCCTTCTGGATGTCTGTCGGGAGATAGAGTTCCGAGTTTCCGTTTCGAAGCAGCGTCTTGTTGATCTGGACGAGTTCTCCAACGCGGAGTCCAGTATCGTACATGAACGCGATGATGGCTTCGTTGCGCTGTTGGAGGTATTCTGCACCGGTGGTGTAGCATGCTGATCGGAGTGCTTCGACTTGGTCCGGTGTCATCCATACTTTCGCGCGAACTTTGGAGTTTGCAGAATGGCTCATTTCGGGATGACCTCTTTATATACTGCTATTGGCCTGGACGCCCTTAACTTTGGAGTCTGCAGGGAGACTCCAAAGTTGAGGACCAAGCTTCTCGACCGGTCTTCTCTTTGCTGCTCACGACTCGGTTGCTTGCTCATCAAGGAGCTCCCGGAGATAGGAACGACTGGCAACGCCGACCTCAATCCCGCGAACGTAGTCGTCTTCGCCAAAGGCTTTGACGCCAGC